>JAESFO010000124.1_pt1 | contig 217820 bp, 209 predicted proteins | sample 9269421 | NCBI WGS metagenome assembly JAESFO01 (sample SAMN14502839, study PRJNA617101) | algae metagenome | isolation source: Nostoc desertorum CM1-VF14 and co-occurring heterotrophs from rocky... | place: USA: Clark Mountains, San Bernardino, California | collected 2000-06-05 | reverse complement strand
TCAGGCCGGACTACGCCAGCTTATTGGGAGCGCTTCATCCGGCCTGATGCCCCCCTGCGTCGCGCCCGGACGATACCCTTCAATGAAGCGTCAGGCACGGTGCAGACTGTCCAGATAAGGCGACCAGTTCCTCGCGCGCATAGTCCTTCGACCCGAAAGCACCGGTCAGGGTCCGCGCGAGCCGCGAGGCATGGCCGGTCGCGTGAGTCAGCTCATGCAGCGCGGTGCGGTAGTAATTGATCTGATCGAAAAAGGCGGGTTGCGGCGGCACCTGCACGAAGTCGGGGTGCGGCGCGTAATAGGCCTCGCTCCCACCAATCCGGAACGCGACCCCGCTCGCCGCGATCACGGCCTCGGCGACCGGCACGATCTCGCGCTCGGGAAGTGGCACCGGCTCGGGCGAGAAGTCCGCCGGGAGGCCATCGCACTGGGCAACGTTGAAGACGGTGAAGCGCTTGAGGAACGGAATCGTTCGGGCATCGCTGCCCGTCTCGACCGCCCGCGCCTTCTCGGCCTCGGGCACGAAGAGGTCGGCGTAGACGACGCCGGTCCCGCGCTCGCCCTTGCGGACCGACCCGCCCGCTTCGAGCGCCTGGCGAAAGGTCAGCCACCCTTGCGAGGGATAGCCCGCGCCGATGACCGCGCCCCACAGGATCAGGACATTGATCCCCGAATAGCTGCGCCGGGTCTTCGCGTTGCGCGGCAGTCCCGCGCTCGCGCCATCGACCCGCCCCCAAGGCTGAACCCATGGCACCCGCCCGGCCTCCATCTCGGCCACGATCCGCGCAGTCACCTCGTCATAGAGGCTGACGCGCACAGCATCGTGGTCGCCCCGGCGACCCGCTGTCTCGCTGCCAACCTCCCCATCGCGCTCCGCGCCAGAAGCACAGCCCCCGCGTCCCGCCCGCCCGGCGAGTCTGTCGCGACCGTCCGCGCGCCCGCGCCCACCAGCATGCCCGCGCGCGGCGTCAGCCGCGCGCTTTCCCCGCTTGCCACCAGCGGACCGTGAGTGAGTGACCTGCATCGCCAGCCTCCATCACCGCCCCAAAACCAGCATGGCCCCCGGAAGCGGGGGTGGGCGGCAGAAGCGATCGGAAAGGCCCGCAAGAGCGGGCCCGGCACCTGCAGGGCCGTAACGCAGTGCAGGAGCCGGGCGCAGCCCGGCTTGCCGGGGCCGCGGGCGGGCCTAGGAGGGAGCGCCGCTCACTCCCGCGTACGGGAGGCCACAAGCAACACCGCCGCGCAGCGGCGTCCGCAGCAATCAGCGGCGCAGCCGCTCCCAACAAAGGCAGGCACCCCGGCGGAGCGGGCGGATCAGCGGCGTCGAACCGGGCTTCGAGCGCCGGGCGGCAATTGTCGTCCGCGCCGAAACCGGGCGCGCCGCCCGCCCGCGCAGCCGGCGTGCCCGCGGGGCCGCGAACAGGCGCCGCACCCTGTCCGGCTTCAGCCGGCAGTGTGCGTCATCAGCCCCGCTCCATTTCCAGGGGCGTTGCGGGGCGCAGCCCCGCAGAAGGGGTGCGCCGGGACCCCAGGGCCCGGCGTCAGGGGAAGGCCTTCCCCCAAACCGGTCGCGAAGGCGACGTGCGGAGTGGACAGCGACAGGCACGCGATCACGTTTCCGGAGACAGTCATCACCCGGTCCAAAATGCACCGGTCTTCCAAGCTCCGATGATTCGCGGAAACCTGCAGGAAATACGCAAAACGAAGCTGGCGGCCCGCTATTGGTCGATATTGCGATTCCCGGAGCACCAAGAAGCCAATCTTTAGGCAATGGCAGATCGACATTTCTCGTCAGAAGCGACGGTCGTCGATAGGGCGATGCTATGCCGATGCTCACCGCACATTGCGACAATCTGGCCGAACTCGCTCGGCACAATGGCCTACGTGCGCTCGCCCCGCGGACGGGAATCGACTTTGCTTCGAACGACTATCTCGGGCTCGCGCACTCGTCCCGGCTCCGCGCGGCAGTCGCCTCGGCATTGGACAACGGTGTGGCGATCGGATCGGGCGGATCGCGCTTATTGCGCGGAAACGATGCCGAGCATGAAGCGCTGGAACGAGAAGCGGAAGCGTTCTTCGACGCAGAGTCGGCGCTGTTTTTCGCCAATGGCTATATGGCCAATCTCGCGATCTTCTCCACCCTGCCTCAACGCGGCGATCTGATGCTGCACGATGCCTATATTCATGCCAGCGCGCATGATGGGATGCGGCTGGGCCGGGCGGAGACGATGTCGGTCCCGCATAATGACGCGACAGCATTCGAGGATGCGATTGCCAGGTGGCGGCGCGGCGGCGCCACCGGACGGCCTTGGATCGCGGTCGAGAGCCTTTACAGCATGGACGGAGACCGGGCTCCGCTGAGCGATCTTATGGAGGTTGCCGACCGCCACGCCGCCTGGCTGCTGATCGATGAAGCACACGCCACCGGCGTGTTCGGACGCGACGGTAGAGGGCTGAGCGATACGCTGGAAGGCCGCCCGAACGTTGTCACGCTCCACACCTGCGGGAAAGCGATGGGCGGCGAAGGTGCGCTGGTGTGCGGGCCTGCGATCCTGCGCGACTTCCTGGTCAATCGCGGGCGGAGCTTCATCTTCTCGACCGCGCCTTCACCACTTGCCGCCAGCGCAGCGCGCGAGAGCCTGCGGATTTTCGCCGACGAACCCGAGCGACGCGAGGCACTGTGGCAGCGCGTGGCCAAGGCCGAGCAGGCGCTTGCGGGGCTGGGGGTCACCCCGACCGGATCGCAGATCCTGCCGCTGATCCTGGGTGACGACGCGACGACGATGCGCGTCGCGGCGGCAGTGCAGGCGGCTGGCTTCGACGTGCGCGGAATCAGGCCGCCCACGGTCCCAGCGGGCACGTCGCGGCTGCGAATTTCGGTGACGCTCAACGCGGACATCGCGAACATTGCCGCGCTGGCCGACGCGATCCGGCTGGCGCTGCGATGAGCCGGACGATCGTCGTGACGGGCACCGACACCGATATCGGCAAGACCGTGTTTGCGGCCGCGCTGACACGGGCGCTGGGTGCGTTCTACTGGAAGCCGGTTCAGGCCGGGATCGACGAGGGCGGCGATATCGTGGCGGTCGCAGCCCTCGGCGTTCCAGCGAGCCACATCCTGCCTGAGGCGTACCGGTTGGCCACGCCTTGCTCGCCGCACCGCGCAGCCGAACTGGATGGCATCGTCATCGACGTGGACCGGCTGGTGCCGCCCGCAATCGACGGATCGCTGGTCATCGAAGGCGCGGGCGGGGTGCTGGTGCCGGTCACGCCGGGCCTGCTCTTCGCCGATCTGTTCGCGAGGTGGCGGCATCCGGTGGTGCTCGTCGCGCGCACGGCCCTTGGCACGATCAACCACAGCCTGCTGTCGATCGAAGCGCTACGGGCGCGGGGCGTGCCGATCCTCGGCGTGGCGTTCGTCGGCGATGCGGTGGAGGATAGCGAGGTGACGATCGCCCGGCTGGGTGACGTCCGCCGCCTGGGCCGCCTGCCCCTGCTCGATCGACTCACGCCGGACAGCCTCGCCGCTGCCTTCACGAACCATTTCCGGATCGAGGATTTCGCGTGAGTTCGCCGGTCTGGCATCCCTTCACGCAGCATGGATTGGGCGAGCCCATCCCATTGGTGACGCATGCCGAGGGTGCCATCCTCCACACCGCAGATGGCAGACGGGTGATCGACGCGATCTCATCATGGTGGGTAACGACCCACGGCCATCGCCATCCCCGCATCATGGCGGCGATCGCCGAACAGGCCGGTCAACTCGATCAGATCATCTTCGCGGGATGGACGCACGAGCCCGCCGAGACGCTCGCAAATGGGCTAATCGAGATGATGCCGGCGCCGCTTTCCAGGGTCTTCTTCTCGGACTCGGGCTCGACCAGCGTCGAGGTCGCACTCAAGATGGCGCTCGGCTATTGGGCGAACCGCGGCGAGCCACGCCACCGCATCCTCACGCTCGAGCACAGCTATCATGGCGACACGATCGGCGCGATGTCGGTGGGTGCACGCGGGGTATTCAACCGGCAATATGCGCCTTTACTGTTCGATGTCGGCCTCATCCCCTTCCCCGCGCCGGACCGCGAACAGGTTGCGCTCGATGCGCTGGAAGCGGCATGCCGCGAACGACCCGCTGCACTGATTGTCGAACCGCTGATCCTGGGCGCAGGCGGGATGCTGATATACCCCGCCGCCACGCTCGCCGAAATGCGCCGAATTTGCAGCAACCACAGCGTGTTGTTCATCGCCGATGAAGTGATGACCGGATGGGGCCGCACCGGCACGCTGCTAGCATGCGAAGAGGCGGGCGTGGTGCCCGATATCCTGTGTCTGTCCAAAGGACTCACCGGCGGATCGGTCCCGCTGGCCGTCACGCTCGCCACCGAGGCGATCTATGACGCGCATTACAGCACCGACCGGTCGCGGATGTTCTTTCATTCATCCAGCTACACGGCAAACCCGATCGCCTGCGCGGCGGCCAACGCCAATCTGGCGATCTGGCGCGAGGAGCCGGTGCTGTCGCGCATTGCGGCGCTCGCCGAGCGGCAGGCATTGCATCTGGCGGCGCTGGCGGACCACCGAGGTGTTCGCAATGCCCGTCAGCTCGGGACGATCACGGCGGTGGAGGTGGGATCGGGCGAAGGCGATTACCTCTCCGAACTCGGCCCCAGGCTACTGCGGCATTTCGGCGCAAACAACATCCTGCTTCGCCCGCTCGGCAATACGATCTACGTCATGCCGCCTTACTGCATCGACGAGACCGACCTCGCGACGATCTACCGGGAGATCATGAACGCGATCGAAAGCCGGGATCACGGATGTGCAAACTAGCCCACCAACCCTTTGCTGGTGCTCCCGCTTCGATATGTGATCGCAGCATGAAGCTGGGGACCGGGTAGAATGAAGCCAGACACTACGACGCGCTATGACGTCCTGATCGCCGGTGCGGGCCACGCCGGGGCGCAGGCGGCGATCGCGCTGCGCCAGAACAAGTTCGAGGGCTCGATCGGGGTGATCGGGGACGAGCCCGAACTGCCCTATGAGCGCCCGCCGCTTTCGAAGGAATATTTCGCAGGCGACAAGCCGTTCGAGCGGATTCTGATCCGGCCGGTGGCTTTCTGGGGCGAGCGGCAGATCGAGATGATCACCGGCGTGCGGGTTACTGCGGTCGATCCTGCGGCGCACACCGTCGAGGCGATGGGCGAGACCGTGGGGTACGGCTCATTGATCTGGGCGGCCGGGGGCAAGCCGCGAGAATTGCCGTGCGGCGGGCATCATCTGACCGGCATTCATACCGTGCGGACCCGCGCCGATGCGGACCGGATGCTGTCGGAACTCGATGGCGTCACCCGAGTCGTCGTCATCGGCGGCGGTTATATCGGGCTCGAGGCGGCGGCGGTGCTGACCAAGTTCGGCCAGCAGGTGACGGTGTTGGAGGCGATGGACCGGGTGCTGGCGCGGGTCGCGGGCGAACCGCTGTCGCGCTTCTACGAGGCCGAGCATCGCGCGCATGGCGTGACGGTGCGGCTCAATGAAACGGTCGTCGCCATCGAGGGCGAGGAGAAGGTCACCGGCGTCAGGCTCGCGGACGGCGAGGTTGTGCCGGCCGATATGGTGATCGTCGGGATCGGCATTATCGCTGCAGTCGAACCCTTGCTCGCTGCGGGGGCGGAGGGCGGCAATGGCGTGCTGGTCGACGCGCAGTGCAGGACGTCGCTGCCCGATGTGTACGCGGTCGGTGACTGCGCGCTCCATTCGAACCGGTTCGCAGATGATGCGGTTATCCGGCTGGAATCGGTGCAGAATGCCAATGATCAGGCGACCTGCGCGGTTAAGACGATCCTGGGGCAGGACGTGTCGTACGACGCGGTGCCGTGGTTCTGGTCGAACCAGTATGACCTGAAACTCCAGACCGTGGGGCTGTCGATCGGTTATGACGCAACCGTGGTGCGGGGCGATCCGGCGGGGCGGAGCTTTTCGGTGATCTATCTGAAGCAGGGCCGAGTGATCGCGCTCGACTGCGTCAATGCGACCAAGGATTATGTGCAGGGGCGCAAGCTGGTGATCGAGGGGCCCTCACCCGATCCCGCGTTGCTGGCGGATGCGGGCGTGCCGTTGAAGGAGCTGGGCAGCTGACGGTGCGCCGCCATCACTAGCCTGATTAAAGTCTGCCGCGGTTGACGAGCACCGGAGCCGTTTCGCATGGCGCGATCGAATTGCTTCGCCGGCTAAGGCGTCAGATCTCAGTGGAGAACAGAATGAAAGTCCTGGTGCCGGTCAAGCGGGTGCTTGATTATAATGTGAAGCCGCGGGTGAAGGCGGATGGGACGGGCGTCGATCTGGCGAACGTCAAGATGAGCATGAACCCGTTCGACGAGATCGCGATCGAGGAAGCGGTGCGCCTGAAGGAAAAGGGCGCGGCGACCGAGGTGGTGGTGGTGACGATCGGCGTGGCGAAGGCCGAGAGCGACGTGCTGCTGACCGCGCGCGCGATGGGCGCCGACCGCGCGATCCTGATCCAGACCGATGACGAAGTCGAACCGCTGGGCGTCGCCAAGCTGCTCAAGGCCGTGTGCGACGAGGAGCAGCCGGGCCTGGTGATCCTGGGCAAGCAGGCGATCGACGACGACAGCAACCAGACGGGCCAGATGCTGGCGGCACTGCTCGGCTGGCCGCAGGGCACGTTCGCGTCGAAGGTCGAAGTGACTGGCGACCGGATTGTGGTGACGCGCGAAGTCGATGGCGGGCTTGAGACCGTGGACCTCAAGGCTCCGGCAATCGTGACGACCGACCTTCGCCTGAACGAGCCGCGTTACGCGACGCTGCCGAACATCATGAAGGCGAAATCCAAGCCGCTCGCGAAGAAGACCGTCGCCGATTACGGCGTCGACGCTTCGCCGCGTCTGACCACGCTGAAAGTCGTCGAGCCCGCCAAGCGCTCGGCGGGCGTCAAGGTCGCGGACGTGGATGAACTTGTGGCGAAGCTCAAGGCGCTGGGAGTTGCGAAATGAAGACGCTCGTCTGGGTCGAACACGACAATGCCTCCGTCAAGGACGCCACCCTCGCCGTCGTCACGGCTGCCAGCCAGCTGGGAGAAGTCCATCTTCTCGTCGCGGGTGCCGGCTGCAAGGCCGTCGCCGATGAAGCCGCCAAGATCGCGGGCGTCGGCAAGGTCCATCTCGCTGACGACGCGTCGCTCGGCCATGCGCTGGCGGAGAATGTCGCGCCGCTGATCGTGAGCCTGATGAGCGACCATGACGCGGTGCTGTTCCCCGCCACCTCCAACGGCAAGAACATCGCGCCGCGCGTCGCCGCGTTGCTCGACGTGATGCAGATCAGCGACATCCTGTCGGTCGAGGGTGCCGACACCTTCACGCGGCCGATCTATGCCGGCAACGCCATCGCCACCGTGAAGACCAGCGACAAGAAGCTCGTCATCACCGTGCGCGGCACTGCCTTCGCCAAGGCGGAAGCCAGCGGCGGCAGCGGCACGGTCGAGGCGGTTTCGGGTGCGGCGGATGCAGGCACCTCGAAGTTCGTCAGCGCGGAAATCGCCAAGTCCGAACGTCCCGAGCTGACCAGTGCCAAGGTGATCGTCTCGGGCGGCCGCGCGCTGCAGAACAGCGAGAACTTCCACACCATCATCGAACCGCTGGCCGACAAGCTCGGCGCCGCGGTCGGCGCATCGCGCGCGGCGGTGGACGCGGGTTACGTCCCCAACGACTATCAGGTCGGCCAGACCGGCAAGATCGTCGCCCCCGAAGTCTATATCGCGATCGGCATTTCCGGCGCGATCCAGCACCTCGCGGGGATGAAGGACAGCAAGACGATCATCGCGATCAACAAGGACGAGGACGCTCCGATCTTCCAGGTCGCGGACTACGGCCTGGTCGGCGATCTGTTCAAGATCGTCCCGGAGCTGACCGAAAAGCTTTGAGGCTTATTTGCCTACGAATTCCGCCTTCCGCTTTTGCAGGAAGGCGGCAATTCCCTCGCGGAAATCCTCGGTGTCGCTGGCGAGCCGCTGATGGACCGCTTCGGTTTCGAGTGTGTCGGTGAGCGTGGCGGACAGTGCTGCGCCGACCTGTTTTCGGATGAGGCCGAGCGCGATGGTCGGCATGCTGGCGAGCTTGCGCGCAAAGACCATCGCCTCGTGGAACAAGGTTTCGTCGTCGACCACGCGCGTGACGAGCCCGGCACTCAGTGCATCGGCCGCAGTCAGGCGCTCGCCGAGCAATGCCATCTCCAGTGCCTTGGCCCGACCGGCTCCCTTGGCCACCAGCCAGGTCGCGCCTGCATCCGGCACCAGCCCGATATTGGCGAATGCCAGCAGCAGATAGGATGACCGGGCAGCGACCACGATGTCGCCGGAAAGCGCAATGGAAACCCCGGCGCCCGCGGCTGCCCCATTGATCGCAGTGACCACCGGGATCGGCAGACTGGCAAAGGTTTCGGTCATCGGATTGTAGTGGGTGCGCAGTGCATCCCCCAGATCATCCTTTGAAATGCTGCCGTCGGTTGTCGCCGCGAGATCGGCGCCCGCACAGAAAGCACGCCCCTCCCCCGTCACCAGGACGGCGCGCGCGCCCTCGTCAACGGCCCTGCGCAGGCTCGCCGCGATCAGGTCGAGCATCTTGGGCGTCACCGAATTCAGCCGCTCGGGCCGGTTCAGCCGGAGGATCGCGACCTGACCGTCCATCTCAAACACTACGTCGCTCATCATGTCTTCCCTCAATCCTTGAACTGGTAGCGCGGCGGCGGCGGCAACCCGGTGCCGCGGCGCAGGCGGGAGACAAGATCCCCCGCGGCTTCGCCTTCCCAAACCGTCCGGTCGCCGCCCCAGAATTCGGCCCATGAGGGCAGCGCGTCGTGAAAGCCGGTCTCGGCAGCCGCCGCGCCGGGCCAGCGTAGCTTGGCCACGCCCACCGGCGGGTCGTCATGCGCAGTGGCGTAAAGGCGAGTCTGCACCCGGCCACGGAACAGCCAGACCCCGCCGCGCCGGACATAGCGATCATGGTAGAGCAGGCTCGCCGTCACCCAGGCATTGCCCACTTCATGCTCGATCCGGCAACTGACGAGCCCGATCGCGGTGTCGGCGTCGAGGAACTCGATCAGGTGATTGGTGACGTGATGCGCGCTCGCGCTGAACTGGCGGAGCGACGCGTCGAACACCGCACGGAGCGCCTCGCGGCCCTGATTCGCACCGACCCGGATACCGTCGACATAGAGTCCCGTGACCGCGTCGAGGTCGCGCGCATCGACCGCCAGCGCATAGCCATAAGCAAGCTGGCGGATCGCTTCGATTGCTTCCAGCCGGTCAAGCCGAGCTTCGCTATCCACGCCCCACCGCCCGCAGATACTGGACGGGCCAATCGCCTTCGACGCCCAGCGCCTTTGCGGCATGGAGCGGCCAATAGGGATCGCGGAGCAATTCGCGGGCGAGCAGCACGATATCGCATGCGCCTGTTCCGATCAGCGCCTCGGCCTCATGGGGATCGGTAATGCCGCCGACCGCCATCGTGGGCACGCCGCTCTCCCGGATCGCCCGCGCAAAGTCGCGTTGGATCGCAGGCCCTTCGGGCGGGTTCGCGCCGGAAGCGATCGAGCCGCTGGAACAATCGATCAGGTCCGCGCCCGCATCCTTCAGAAGCACGGCGAGGCGGATCGAGTCATCGAGGCTCCAGCCGCCCTCGGCCCAATCGACGCAGGACAGCCGCACCGAAATCGGTGTGTCCGGAGCCACCGAGCGAACCTTGCGGACGATCTCAATCGCCAGCCGTGTGCGCCCTTCGAAATCCCCACCCCAGCGGTCATCGCGTTTGTTGCTGATCGGCGAGAGGAATTCATGGACGAGATAGCCATGCGCGAAATGACATTCGAGGAAGCCGAAGCCGGCCGCCAGCGCGCGCGCCGCCGCCGCCCCAAAGGCGTCAATCAAGGCTTCGACCTCCGCGTCGTTCATCGCGAAGGTCAGTGCGGATTCGGGTCCGAAAGGGATCGCGCTGGGTGCGGCGACTGCCCAGCCCCCGTCAGTCACCGCCGCGCGGCCTTCCCAAGGTACCTGAGTGCTCCCCTTGCGCCCGGCATGCGCGAGCTGGATGCCCGGCACCGCGCCCGCCGCAGCGATCGCTTCGACCACTGGCTTTAGTGCTTCGGCATGTGCGTCGGACCAGATGCCGAGATCGGCCGGACTGATCCGCCCCTCGGGGACGACCGCGGCCGCCTCGGTGATCACGAGCCCCGCCCCGCCGACCGCTCGGCTGGCGAGATGCGTCAGATGCCAGACATTCGCGATGCCATCGACCGCCGAATATTGGCACATCGGCGACACACCGATCCGGTTGGGCAAGCGAACGCCCCGGATCGTCAGCGGCTCGAATAGCCTAACGGATGAACTGCTTGATATAATCCGCCCCGAACCCGTTGGCCTGATAATATTCGTCGCAATCGCCCAGCAACGTCAGGCAGTTGGACACGCTGATCGGGTTGTCGTTCTCGTCGAGCGACGTCAGCCCGCCATGCATGACGTAGAAGGCCATCATCGATTCCTTCACCGTCAGCGTATGCATCTCGCCTGGCGGCTCCCAGATGAAAGTACCGGCGTCGGCGACCCAGTCATGTTCGGGGTAATACCAGGCGCCCTCGATGGTATAGCTGAACACCGGGCCGTCATGGACGTGGCGCCCGATCACGCCCGGGGTGGGATATCGCAGGATGTTGACGGTGATACCCGCCGAAATGTTGAACATCAGCGGCAGGTAATAGTGGCCGGCGGGGCGCTTCACCCACATGTTCAGATCCTCGGGAACCTTGAACACCATGTCCTTGGGCAGATATTGCCCGCCAAAGCCCTGGGGCCGGAAATCCTTGATCACAGTCGTCATGCCGATGCTCCGATGGAGGCGTTGATGCCGTCTTCGATCCGAGGCCGGGGCGGGTCAATCCCTGCGCCCGCCAGCATCACCTATGTGTTGCGGCTCAGCTGATCGCCCACCCGCCATCGACCACCAGCATGTGTCCAATCACGTTCGAAGCGGAATCCGAGCAGAGCCAATAGACCGCCTCCGCAATTTCCGAGGCTTCGCCGCGGCGGCCATTGGGCTGCGGGCTCGGCCGCTCCGCCTTGGCGCGCATCGCCAGCGTCATCGGCGTAACGATAGCGCCCGGCGCGACCGAATTGATACGAATGCCGGTCTTCGCATATTCGAGCGCGGCGTGCTCGGTCAGTCCCTGCACGCCGCGCTTTGAGGCCGTATAGGCAGCGGGTCCGGCATTGCCCTTGAGCACCGTCTCGGACGCAGTGGTGACGATCGAACCCGACCCCTGCTCAGTCATCACCGCCAGCTCAGCCTTCATGCATAGGAAGATGCTGCGCAGATTGACCGCGACGACGCGGTCGAATTCCTCTGCCGTGGTCTCGGAGATGCCGGCAAGCGGCCCGATGATGCCGGCATTGTTGAATGCCCAGTCGAGGCCACCGAACTCAGCGACAGTCGCCTCGATCAAGGCTGCCACATCGCTTTCCAGGCTGACATCGGCGCGGTGGAACTTTGCCACCCCACCCGCCGCGACGATCATGGCGACCGTCTCTTCACCACCCTCCCCATTGACGTCGGAAACCATGACCTGTGCGCCTGCCTCAGCGAAGCGGATCGCGGTCGCGCGCCCGATTCCCCCAGCCGCACCTGTAACCAAAGCGCGCTTCATGCCGCCAATTCCTCGACTCGTGCGATCGCCGCGGCGATCTGACCGGGCGTTGCGGTGATGACGATGCGGCCGCCCTTCGGTCCGATCGTCGTCAACCGCGCGATTTCGGCGATCTCGTCAGCGGTCGGCGCATCCATGCCGAGTTCGGCGAGTGAGGCGGGGAGTCCGACGCTGCGATTGAACCCGATCACGTCGGTGATAAAATCATCGTCGCGACCCTCGATCGCCAGCTGGACCAGCGTTCCATAAGCAACGTGATCGCCATGCGGAGCCTTCCCCGCACCGCGTGCCTTCACGAGCCCGCGCACCACTGCATGGGCATAGGAAAGTCCGCCGCTCTCCCAGGCCAGGCCCGCCATCAGGACGTTGGCCTCCACCACCGCCTCGAACGCTTCGTCCGGCTCGTGCCGCTCCGCCGCCGCCATTGCCGCGACGCCATGTTCGCGCAGCGTCGTGTAGCAGGCATCGGCGATCACCAACGCCGTGCGCAGCGGGCGCGTCCCGAAGAAATTGCTCGCGCCGTCCGCATGGGCCCGCTCGGCCTCGAACTTCTTGGCAAGCGCATCGCCCATTCCGGTACGCAGAAACCGCGCGGGCGCGTTGGCGATCAGCGCCGTGTCGGCCACCACCAGCAACGGACTGTCCGGGATCGTCTCAATCGCGACAAGAACATGCTCGTCGTCGTAAATCGCCATCGATCGGCCGGTCGGGGAATCGTTGGACGCGATCGAAGGCACTGCAATGAAGGGCAGCGCCAGCTTGAACGCAACGCCCTTGGCGGCATCGAGCCCCTTTCCCCCGCCGATCCCGATCACGCAATCCGCTTCCGATGCCTGCGCCACCAGCGCATCGATTGCGCCTTGAGTGACCTCGCCACGGAAGGGCAAGATCGCGTGCGGCCTGCCCGCGAATGACGCCCTCAGGCTCGCCTCCACGAACGCCAGCACATCGGAGTCGACGACCAGCAGCGGCTGCTGCGTCAGTCGTTCGGTGAGTTCGCCAAGCTGCGAAATCGCGCCCGGCCCTTGCACATAGCGGGTGGGTCCGCCGAAGATCCTCGTCATACGCCCGGCTTGCCGCAGCGCGCGTCCGCGCGAAAGGGCGAACCGCAATCATCCCATCCGCGATGCGCTCTTCGATTGTGCGGGGCGAGCGCCGGGCGCACATTCCGGAAATGACCCCGGAAGAGCGCCAGACCCGCATTGATCTCGCCGCCTGCTACCGCCTCGTTGCGCGCTACGGCATGACCGATCTGATCTTCAACCATATCACCGCGCGAATTCCCGGCAGCGATCACGCGCTGCTGATCAACCCGTTCGGCTTGCTCTATGAGGAGATCACAGCGAGTTCGCTGGTGAAGATCGATATCGAGGGCAATGTCCTCGACCCCGGCACCTCCGGGCTCGGGATCAACCGCGCGGGCTATGTGATCCACAGCGCAGTCCATGCCGCGCGCGACGACGTCCAGGCGGTGATCCATACGCACACCCGGGCGGGCGTCGCGACCTCGTGCATGCCGCAAGGGCTGATGCCTATCAGTCAGACCGCTTTGCGCTTCGCCGGCCGCACCGGCTATCATGATTTCGAGGGGCCTGCGATCGACGAGGGTGAGCGCGTCCGGCTGATCGCGGCGCTGGGCGATAACGACGCACTGATCCTGCGCAACCACGGTCTGCTGACCGTGGGCCGCACCATCCCCGAGGCATTTGTGCTCATGCAGCGGCTCGAAACTGCATGCGAAATCCAGGTCTCGGCGCTGGCCGGCGGTGCCCCGGTCGTCCCCAGCGACGAGAGCCAGCGGCGCACTGCCGAACTCTTCAATCCAAAGACCGGAAACAGCGACGTGTCAGTCGCCGGCGCGCTCGAATGGCCGGCACTGCTCCGCCAGATCGATCGGATCGATCCGGGCTATCGCGACTAGACCTCGATCATCACGGCGCCGGCCTGCCCGCCGCCGGCGCACATCGCCGCCACGCCGATGCCACCGCCGCGACGCTTCAGATCGTGGATCAACGTCGTCAGCATCCGCCCGCCCGAGGCGGCGATCGGATGGCCGATCGAACAGCCGCTGCCTGAGATGTTGACCGTCTCCTCGTCGATCCCCAGCATCCGGCAAGCCGCGAGCGGGACCGAAGCGAACGCCTCGTTGATTTCCCACAGCGCGACGTCCGATTGCTTCACGCCCGTGCGATCTAGCAACTTCCTGATCGCGTCGAGCGCAGCCAGCCCGGTGTTGCGCGGATCGATCCCGATCGCGGTCCAGCCCCGGATCTTCGCCAGCACGGCCAGCCCTTCGCTCGACGCGACCTCGTCGGTCGTCACCATCAATGCCGAGGCTGCGTCGTTGACGCCGCTGGCATTGCCTGCGGTGATCGAAAAGCCCTCGATCTCGGGATGAATCACCTTGAGGCTGGCGAGCTTCTCCAGGCTCGAATCGCGGCGCGGATGCTCATCGACCTTGAACTCAATCGTCGAGCCATCGGCCATCAGCGCCTGTACCGGCACGATCTCGTCGACGAACTGCCCGGAATCGATCGCGGCCACGGCGCGCTGGTGCGATCGGAATGCCCAGGCGTCCTGATCCTCGCGCGTCAGCCCCGCCGCCTTCGCGGTATTCCAGCCGACCGTGATCGACATGTCCATGTTCGGCGCTTCGGCGCTGTCGGGATGCGTCGGCGGCATCCAAAATTCCTGAACCTCCTCGGTACCCGGGATGCGCCGCGACATCTTCGGCCCCGTCGAGACCGACATCACCCCGCCCGCGACGACGATCCGCTCCATGCCCGACAGCACCGAGGCGGCCGCGACCCCGACCGACGTCAGGCTGCCGGCACAGTGGCGATTGATTGCCATGCCCCCGGCCTTGAACATCCCTGCCTCGACCGCCGCATGGCGCGCGAGAGCGCCGCCGCCATAAAGCGACTCGGCAAAGACCACGTCATCGACCAGCTCGGGATCGACCCCTGACCGCGCGACCACCGCGTTGAGGATGGTGAGCGCCAGCGTCTCGCCGCTGGTATTGGCGAGCGTGCCCTTGCGGGAAGTGGCGACCGCGGTGCGGACGGCGCTGACGATCACAGGCGAAGGCATGGGCGAATCCTCTCGGGGAACGAAATCTCTCCATCACGCCTAGAACTGACACTACGTCAGTTTCAAGACCAGACGTCACATCGCAAGTATGTGCGCTCTGCGCCCCAGCCATTCTCTATCGGGAAGCCCCCCGCTATCTCCGGTCCCCGGAGAGGCCCGGCATGACGGCAAACGGATATTGGCGCATGCGCCGCCAGTCGGAAACGCTGACGCTGGACGATTTCGAACTCGTGCCGGCCGAGGCCAAAGCCCCGCGCGACGGTCAGTTGCTGGTCCGCACGCGCTTCATCTCGCTCGATCCCTATCTTGCCCGCGCGATGCGAAGCTGGACCGGCGAAGTCCCCGGCTGGGCGGACGGCACGATCCACGGCCGCGTCGTGGGCGAAGTGATCGAGTCTCGGTCGCCCGATTTCGCGCCCGGTCAATACATCACCGGTGTCGGCAAATGGCAGGAAGTACAGGCGCTCGACGCGGCGTCAGTCGACGCCATTCCCGCCGAAATCGACCCGCCGAGCCTGGTGCTCGGCGTCCTTGGCCGCTCGGGACTCACCGCCTGGGTCGGCCTCCATCTCGCCGATCCGGAGCCGGGCGAGACGCTGCTCGTGTCCGCCTCCAGCGGTCCGGTGGGCAGCGTCGTCGGCCAGCTCGCCAAGGCACGGGATCTGCGGGTGATCGGCACTGCGGGCGGTGCGGAGAAATGCGCATATGTCACCGGCAAGCTCGGCTTCGACGCCTGCCTCGACCATCGCCTTCCCAATCTCGCCGAACGCATCGCGGAGGCGGCTCCGAACGGGATAGACATATTGTTCGAAAATGTCGGCGGCCCCAATCTCGACGCCGCGCTTCCGGCGATGGCGCAAGGCGGGCGCATCCTGCTTTGCGGGCTCGCCGCGCACTATAACGACGAACGCCCGATAACGCTGACGCACTTCAAGGCGCTGCTCTATCGCGGCTTGAGCCTTCGGGGCTTTATCACCGCCGAGCATCCACACCTCTTCCCGACCGCACTCGCCGAGCTGCGCGAAGGGGTAGGCAATGGCCGGACCGTCCATAGCGAAGCCATCATCGACGGCCTCGAAAACGCCCCTGCCGCCTATCTCGGCATGTTGAGCGGACGCGGGATCGGCAAGCGGCTCATCCGGCCATGAGGAGTGCGCAATGCTGAAGCTGAGCATGATACCCACGGGCTGGTTTCAGGTGGGCTGGGGCGCTGAGATCGCGCCCGGCGGCGTCAAGCCGATGCGCTATTTCGGGCACGACCTTGTTGCCTTTCGCGACGACGCCGGCGCGCTCGCGATCCTCGACGCGCATTGCAAGCATCTGGGGGCACATCTGGGCCATGGCGGCAAGGTGAAGAAGGGTTGCATCGTCTGCCCCTATCACGGCTGGGCATGGGCCAGGGACGGAAGCAATGCCGACATTCCCTATCAGGAGATGCCCACACGTGCGAAACTTCGCCGCTGGAATACGATCGAAAGCCACGGACTGATCTTCCTGTGGCACGATCCCGCCGGCGGACCCCCACGCGAGGGTTGGGAACTACCCGATCTGTTCGCCGATTTCCCCGACAAGATCGCCGACGAGACCGACTATTATCCCTGCTATCCCGAAGCGATCGTCGACCGTCCCGGCGAGCGTATCCATCCACAATTGATGATGGAGAACACGGCGGACTCGGTGCACTTCGTCTTCACGCATGGGGCGCCCGACTATCCCGAGCTCACCGAATGCTGGGAGGAGGGCAACCGGCTGCGCAGCACGATGGCGTTCAAATCGCCCAGGACAGGCGCGCACGCGCTGTTCAACCGTGGCATCAAGCCCAATGTCGGCCTCTCCTTCACCTTCTTCGATGGCGACAAGATTCATTACCGCCTGATAGTGACGGCAACGCCGGTGGACGACGCGACGGCGGATTTCCGCGTAAGTTATTTCCTCCCGCGCGATCCGCAATCGCCCGAAGTGATGCCCGGAAAGCTGCGCGATTTTGCGAGGAGCACCGAGGCGCTTTTCGAGGAAGACGCGCGCATCTGGCGGCACCAGGTCTTCGTAAAGCGGCCAGTCTACGCCCAGCAGGATATCAAGGGATACACGGCGCTGCGCAAATGGAGTGAGCGCTTCTACGAGGCCGATCCGGGCGCATCCCCCACCCCGCATGTCGAGACGCTTTGAGGCGCAGAAAGGCAGACTATGCTCAAGCTCAGCATGAAGCCCACAGGCTGGTTCCAGATCGGCTGGAGCGCCGAACTCGCGCCCGGCGGCGTCAAGCCGATGCGCTATTTCGGCGAGGATCTGGTTGCCTTTCGCGACGAGGCCGGCGTGCTCGCGGTGATGGACGCGCATTGCAAGCATCTCGGCGCGCATCTCGGCCATGGCGGCAAGGTGAAGAAGGGCTGTGTTGTCTGCCCCTATCATGGCTGGGCATGGGCCAAGGACGGGACCAACGCCAATATCCCCTATCAGGACAAACCCACCGGCGCGAAGCTGCGCACCCGCCATTTGATCGAGCGGCACGGGCTGATCTTCATGTGGCACGATCCCGCTGGCGGGCCCCCACGCGAAGGCTGGGATCTGCCCGATCTGTTCGCCGATTTCGAGCTGGAGGGCAGCGAGGCCGATTATTACCCCTGCTATCCGCAGGCGATCGTCGACAAACCCGCCGAACCGCTCCACCCGCAGCTGATCCAGGAAAACGCTGCGGACTCGATGCATTTCCGCTTCGCCCATGGCGCGCCCGAAGACCCCGAGCTGCTATGGTTCGAGACGCCGGGCACGCGCTGGCGTTCGCGCATGGGGTTCAAGTCACCGAAGACCAAGCAGGTCGCGCTGACGCTGCATACGCTGAACATGGGGCCGGGACTGTCCTTTGCGGCATTCGACGGGCGCAACCCCTATCGCCTGATCCTCACCGCGACGCCAATCGACGAGGAACTGTCCGACCTGCGCGTGAGCTATTTCCTGCCGCGCGATCCGGCGTCGCCCGATACGATGCCGCAGGCCCAGCGCGACTTCGCACATCACACGATCGAGTTGTTCGAAGAGGATGCCCGTATCTGGCGGCATCAGGTGTTCGTCCAGCGCCCGGTTTTCGCGAAGCAGGACATCGCCGGCTACACGGCGCTGCGCAAATGGAGCGAGCAATTCTACGAGGCGCCCGAGGGCAAGACGCCGATGCGGGCGGTGGTCGAGCTCTAGACCACCGCCTGCAAGAAGCGGATCAGAACAGCGACTTGTGCTTGCCTCCATCCACGCCGATCCAGTTGCCGCTGATATAACCGGCCAGATCGGAGCAGAGATAGGCGATGGTCGATGCGATCTCCTCGGGCCGGCCGACGCGTCCCGCCGGAATGAGATCGTGCAGGAACTCGCCGACCTTGTCGGGCGCGATGCCCATCTTCTTCTCGAGATAATTGTACATGTTATCGGTCCCGATCCAGCCCGGGCCGACCGTGTTGCAGGTTATGCCGTATTTCGCGACTTCATCCGACAGCGTCTTGACGAAGCCCACCGCGGCGGGGCGCGTGGTGTTGGCGAGCATATGGTGAATATTGCCCACCGGCTCCTTGGCGGTACCCGATCCAACCGCGACGAAACGGCCCCAGCCCTTCTCCTTCATCGCCGGGATCACTTCGCGGGCGAGATAGACCACGCTCATCGCGTAGACGATGAAGAAGCGCTCGAAATCCTCGTCCTTCACGTCTTCGAAATCGCCGGCGATGTTCTCCATGACACAGCTGATCGCGATGTCCGGCGCACCGAATTCGGCGGTGACGGCTGCCACCGCATCGCGCACCCCAGCACGGGTGGTGAGGTCCGCCGAATAGCCCATCGCCGTCCCGCCACGGCTGCGGATCAGTTCTACCGTTTCATCGATCGGTCCCTGCGTGCGCGCGACGATGGCGATCTTCGCCCCTTCGTCGGCAAGCATCACCGCCGCCTCGCGGACCATGCCCTTGCTGCCGCCCGATACGAACGCAACCTTGTCTCGAATGCCGAAATCCATGTCTCTCTCCTGTGGTGATTTCGCCGCAGGATCGGCCTCTTGGCGGGTCGAGGCAAAGGTAGTGCGGCATTGATCACAAGGCCGATCCGCTGGACGGACGACTGGTGTTATCGCTGCTTTGCTAGGAGAGCCGCATGACCGAAACACTGTTGAAGGGCCGCCGAATCATCGTCACCGGCGGGGCGAGCGGAATGGGCGAAGGCTTGGTTCGCGCCTTGCCTGGGCTGGGCGCGCAGGTCGTGTCGCTCGACATAAATTCGGAAGCTGGAGCGCGGATCGCCACGGAAACCGGCACGGGATTCGTGAGCGTCGATGTTGCCAGCAAGGCGTCAGTTACAGCAGGGATCGACGCAGCGGTGGGCCAGCTCGGCGGCCTCGACGTCCTGATCCACGCCGCCGGCATCGCGCCCGGAGCGCAGGCCGAAGCCATTCCACTCGACCAATGGGATCAGGTTCTGGCGATCAACGCAACGGGCACCTTCCTCACCAATCAGGCCGTCTTCCCGCACTTGAAGGAAAAGGGCGGCGTCATCCTCAACTTCGCCTCATCGGCGGGTGTGAAGGGCTATCCGAACAAGGCAGCCTACGCTGCTTCCAAGGGCGCCGTGGTGGCCTGGATCCGCTCGATCGCAGTCGAATGGGGCCGCTACAATATCCGCGTCAACGGCATCGCCCCGGCAATCTGGACGCCGATGTACGACAAGACCCGCGCCGCAATGGCGCCTGAGCAACTGAGCGGCCATGAGGCGATGCTGAAAGTCTCGATTCCGCTCGGCGGCAAGCTGGGCGAGATCGATGGGGACCTTGTGCCTGTCGTCGCCTTCCTAGCTTCGGAAGGTGCGCATTTCATGACCGGTCAGATCGTGCCGGTGGACGGCGGCGCGATGATGATGCGCTGAAGGGAGAGAGACATGCTGCCCTGCCCGGTCAGCTGATCGGGCGCTCGAACGCGGGAGACGGATAGCTTCGCCCGGCGCTCTCGATCATGCCGCGATAGAAAGGCAGGAACCGGCGATGGGCGAAGCGCCACCCCTCAGGTGTTCGCACCAGCTGGTCCTCATAGCTGCCAAAGCAACAGGCGAGCCCTTCCTCGCCGTGCCGCTTGAGGAGCTCGCTGACCGTCCAGGTCGCAATGGCGGTGTCGCCATCAATCCGAATCACGCCCGCCCCGCACGTCTGCGCGAGGAATTCGAGCGGCGCGAAGGTCAGGGTCAGCGCCTCGGCGATCGCTGCGCGGCCAATGATTTCGGCCTTGTAGAACGCCGTGAGCACGCCGTCTTCGGCATAGACCGCGGCCGCCGCCGCACCATCCAATCGCATCGCCGCATGACTATATGCCGCCGCCAACCGTTGAATCTCGATCTCGTCGAGCAGCTGGCGCTCGAGCGACGTCATGCCAGCACGGCCCGCCCGCGATCGAGTACGACCTTGTCGCCGACCCCTGCGCGGAACACCACGACACCGGCTTCGTCCCACATATCCACCGTCACGGTCTCGCCCGGCAGCACTGGCTTGGAGAAGCGGGTCTCGAACGCTGTCAGCATTTTCTCCGGAAACGCCTTCACCACCGCCACCGCCGCGACGCCGTAAGTCGCAAGGCCATGCAGGATCGGACGCGAGAAGCCGGCCCGTGCCGCGAATTCTGGCTCAGCGTGAAGTGGGTTGCGGTCGTTATTGAGGCGATAGATCAGCGCCATGTTGGGCTCGGTCGGCATCTCCACGGATCGATCGGCCGCCCTTTCAGGCACGGCGATGTAGGCGTGGCTTTCGCCCGAAGGTCCGCCGAACCCGCCATCGGCACGGCAGAACACGCTCGAGTTGCTCCGCGCGATGAGGTCGCCGCTCGCCTTGTCGAACGTCTCGCGTGTCAGGTCCATCACCGCGCCCTTGTCGCCCTTGTCCCAGATCGCAGTGACCTTGTTGGTCGAGATCACCACTCCACCCACCGGAAGCGGGCGATAGCTCGACAGCCGCTGCGCGCCATGCACCACCATCGTCCGGGTAATGCCCGCCGCCGGCTCCGCCATCCAGTTGCCCGGATGTCCGATCACGATCGGCATGGTCGGAAACACCTTGAGGTCCTTCTCGAACACATAGCGCAGATCGTGCGCATCCAGCGGATCGCGGCCAATGCCGATCGACAGCGCATAGAACATCGCGTCGCGATCGCTGATCACCGTCTCGATGGGATCAAAGGCGCGGCCCAGGATATAATCGGCATTCAGCGGCATCAGAGCGTCTCCCCGGTGCCGAAGATCGTCACTGCCTGACTCGACAGCGTCCCGCCGTTACCGTGCGCCAGCGCCAGCTTTGCCCCCGCGATCTGGCGTTCGCCCGCGGCACCGCGAAGCTGAGTCACCGCCTCGACCATCGTGAACAGGCCGTACATGCCGGGATGCACGCAGGATAGACCGCCGCCATTGGTGTTGACTGCTAGCTTTCCTCCCGGCGCGATCCCCCCATCAGCCACGAACCGCCCGCCCTCGCCCTTCGGGCAGAAACCGAGATCCTCAAGGAACAGGATCGTATTGATCGTGAACGCATCATAGACTTCGACAACATCGATATCCGATGGCTTTACACCCGCCTGCGCATAAGCCCGTTCGCCTGCTTCCGTCGCTGCCGTCACGGTCAGGTCTTGGGCGGACGAGATATTCTTGTACCAGGTCGCCGATGCCGCCCCGAGCAGATAGGCGGGCGGTTGCGGCAAGTCGCGCGCCCGGTCGGCACGCGTCATCACTACCGCCGCGGCACCATCGGTGACCAGGCAGCAATCGCGCACCGTCAATGGATCGGAGACCATACGCGCGCCGAGCACGTCCTCGATGCTCAGGGGATCCCGGACGAATGCGTCGGGATTGAGCTGCGCCCACTTCCGCGCTGCCACCGCGACTTCGGCGAGATGTTCGCGTGTCGTGCCATAGTCATGCATGTGCCGCGCCGCCGCCAGCGCATAGGAACTCGGCGGATTGCGCGGTTTGTAGACGCTCTCGTATGGGAAGGGCGCCGCGCCGCTCGTCATAAGCCCGCCCGCCGCAGACCGCTGGTTGCTGCCATAAGCGATCAGCACCGCGTCGCAGAGCCCCGCCTCCAAAGCCAGTGCGGCCCACATCGCATGGATCTGAAACGACGAGCCGCCCGTCCGTGTCGTCTCGGTGATCTTCGGCCGGATCCCCAGATATTCGGGCACGCTCATGGCAGTGAACGGATCCTGCGGCATGATCGCGAACACACCGTCGATATCCGCTACGCTCAGACCGGCATCGGCGATCGCGGCGAGCGAAGCCTTGGCCAGCAGCTCGGTCGCCGAATAGCCTGGCGCCGATCCGATCCCGAACGTCGCTGCGCCAACGATCGCTGTCTTGCCCCGTGGGAAGCTCATGCGCCGGCTCCCGTGAACACGACCGCAGCAACGCCGTCGATCTCGCCGATCCTGGCCTTCACGCGCATTCCGATCGTCACTGCGCCGGGATCCATCTCGACCACGCGGCTCATCATTCGCACGCCCTCGGCAAGGTCGATCAGTGCGATATTATAGTCCGGCGTCGGCGGCTTGTTACGCACGACCGTAGTCGAATAGACCACGCCCTCGCCTGACGCCTCGACCCATTCGAGATCAGTTTCGCCCGTCCCCGGCGCTGCGACGCGCGGGTAAAAGACGAACCTGCCGCTGCTGCGCGAACGCTGAAGCATGAAGCGACCTTCGGTGACGAAGCCCGCATAGTCCTGATCGGGATGCATCAATGGCCTCCGCCATGCGGCTGCCCGGCCACCACCAGCGCATCGACGGTAACGACGCCCTCGCCGGCCGGGTAGACGAACACCGGATTGAGATCGAGCTGGTCGATATTGCTCTCCGCCCGCGCCAGCTCGGCGACGCGCGAGACGAGTGCGGCGAGTGCATCGATGTCGGCGGGGGCCTGGCCACGCGCCCCGGCGAGGATCGGTGCGGTCTTGAGCCGGCCGATCAGCGCTTTGGCATCATCCACCGACAGCGGCGGCGGCGCGAACACCACATCCTTGAGCACCTCGAGATAGATGCCCCCGGAGCCGAGCATCACCAATGGCCCGAAATCCGCGTCGCGGGTGACGCCGATGACGATCTCATGCCCCTTGGGCATCATCTTCTGGACCAGCACGCCCTCGATCCGGGCGGCGGGCGCATAGGCCTTGACGCTGGCGAGAATGCGATCGAACGCGCCCTCGACTTCGCCCGCACCGATATTCAGCGCCACGCCGCCCGCCTCGGTCTTGTGGGCGATGTCAGGCGATTGAATCTTGAGCACCACCGGAAAGCCCATTGCCGCCGCCTCGCGCGCCGCATCGTCGCGGTTTGCGGTCAGCGCGCTGGGCGGGACCGGAATGTCATAGGCGGCAAGCAGCTTCGCCGTGTCGGCCTCGTCGAACACCCCGGCCAGAGCATGATCCATTACCGCAACCCGCGCCGGCGGGATGGGCGCACGCCGCTTCCAGCTTTCGAGAAACGCCGCGTGCCGGTCGAGCGCGGACAATGCCGACGCGCATCCCCGGAAGCTGGTAAACCCCTGCCCTCCCAGCGCCGCCAGCGACGCCATGTTCTGCGACACCGGCAGGATGTGCGAATGGAAAAGGATGGGCTTGTTCGCCTGAGCGTAGACTGGCCCAAGCAGTTCGGCGAGCGAGTTAATACGCCCGGCCTTGTGCAGCCCCATATTGACGATCATCGCATCGATCTCGTCGCTATGCTGCAGCTTTTCCAGCACGCGCACCAGCGGCACACCTCCCGCCTCAACCGCCTGCGCGGTGACGTCGACAGGATTGGCCGGCGATCCGAATTCCGGGATGAACTCGCCAATGTCCGCCTGAAGCTCGGCACTCAGTTCCGGCACATCGATTCCCAGCGTCCCGCAAAGGTCCGCCGCCCATGCGCCTGCGCCACCTGAGGTCGTCACGACCGCCGCGCGCCGCACGCGCCCGTGCGGGAAGCGCGCGAAGGCGGCCGCGGCGGCCAGCATCTCCTCCATGTCGAACACGCGGATCACGCCATAACGCTCGAACACCGCGTCATAAGCGGTGTCGGCCCCGGTCAGATGCGCGGTGTGCGAGACTGCCGCACGCTGCCCGGCCTCGGAGCGCCCCACCTTCATTACGACGATTGGCACACCCTTGTCGGCCGCCTTGGCGGCGACTGCGGCAATGCGCGAGGGTGTCTTCAGCCCCTCGATGAACATCAGGATGACGCCGCTCTCGCCCGCGTCCAGCAAATGGTCGACAAAATCCAGGCATTCGAGGTCACCCTCATTTCCCGTCGTGATCACTGCGTTGAAATCGAGATGCTCGGCCAGCGCCCGGCCGAACAGCGCAAAGCCCAGGCCGCCCGACTGCGACACGATCGAGACCTTGCGCCCCGGCCGCGCTGCGGCCTGCCCTTCCGCCAACGCCCCCTCGACAACTGCCGCAAAGGTCGCCGCCACGCCGTTCAGATCGAAATAGCCCTCGGTGTTCGGGCCCATATAGCGCAGCCCGCTATCGCCGATCGCATCGGTCAGCTCGGCCATATCGACGCCCGAGGACAGGATGACTGCTGCCTTCGCGCCTGCCGCCACCGCCTCGCGGATCACCCCCGGCACCGTCGCGCCCGGCGTCGCGATCAGCACCAGTTCGGCGCCTCCCGGAATTTCCGCCAGCGATGTGTAGGCGGTGCGCCCCTGGATCGTCCCGCCCTTGGGATGAACGGGATGGACCGGCCCCGAATAGCCGCTCTCCAAAGCAAGCTTGAGCAGCTTGCCGCGAAGCTTCGCAGGATCGTCCGCAGCGCCCACGACGGCGACGCTTGCGGGAGTGAAAAAGCTCGAAAGCACGGTCAGTCGGCACCCTTTGGTTCAGAGTTCCGCTGTCCGGCGATGCCTCCGCGAAGGCAAGCGGCCGCCCCAATCAATCACATACGGATTGCAGCGCCGGTGTCCGCTCCAGAAAGGCGATGACCGCATCGGCGAAAGCGTCGTTACGATCTCCGACAATCATATGCCCCGCTCCGGCGATCGTTTCGATTTCGACCTGCGGTACGATCGCGCGGAACGCCGCGAGCCCGTCATCGCCCACCACCTGGCTCAATTCGCCGCGCGTCAGCAGCACTGGCACGGTCAACCGTGCCGCTGCCGCTTCGAGAAAATCCATTGCCGCTGCAAGGCCGATCCCCTGATCGCGCTCCATCCAGGCGGGATCCCAGTGCCAATGCCAGCGCCCCGCCGCGTCGACCCGCATGTTCGGACGCAGCCGCTCTCCACCGCCTGATCGTGGCGCCTGTCCGCGAATGCGCGCCAATTCTGCCGCGGCTTCGTCCAGCGAGGCGAAGCCCTCGGGCGGTGGTCGCAGCACCTGCGTAACCTCCGCGACGCCTGCGGGATTGGTACGCGGCACCGTATCCACCATCACGAGCCCTTGCGCGATCTCCGGTCCGCCGCTCCCCGCAGCGGTCAGCGCGATCTTGCCACCGAGCGAGGCGCCGACCAGCACCGCCGGCCGGCCCAATGCGCGCACCACGGCGATCACATCACCGGCGGTACGCTCATAGCCATAGCCGCCGTCGGCGGACCATTCGCTTTCGCCATGCCCTCGCAGATCGATCGTGATCGCTCGCCGTCCGGACGCTCCGATCCGTTCGGCGGCGCGGGTCCAGCTGTGCCGCGTCTGGCCCAGGCCGCCGATCATGACGACAAGTGCGCCATCCTCCGGTCCGAATGCGCTGGCGGCAAGGCGGACGTCGTCAACCCCTTCAAACCACAAGGTCATGCCGCCTTCACCACCTCGGCAACGATCAGTGCCGACCGGGCCGCGGCGTCGAAGCCGATCTCGGCAAGCACCTCGTCGCTATGCTGCCCCAGCAGAGGCGGCGGCAGATCGAGCGGCGTGGCAAGATCGCCGAAGCTCAACACAGCACCAAGCTGATCATAGCCGCCATAAACGGGATGTTCGAACGATGCGACCAGCCTCGCCACGCGATTATCCTTGTCGGCCAGAAATGCCTGGCCGTTGTCGAGCGCGACCTCGACCGAAGGATAGCCTTGCCCGGTCAGCGCTACCACGGCGGCCGCCTTCGCCATTGCGCCGAGCTCAGTATCGCCGAGTCCCTCCGGCATCGCCTCGCGATCCGGCGCATCCACCGCGATCCAGCCATCGGCGCATTCGAACAGCCGCTGCGTGGGTCCAATAGCCATCTGGGCGTGATCGAGCTCGGCAAAGGGTGCGAGCGTGCCATCGGCGAGCAGCACCGTCTCGATACTCGCAAAGCTCGCCCCCAGCAGCGACGCCGCCACGAATTCTCCCTCCCCAGTCGCGTCGCGCCGCAACAGCGCTAACAGCGTGGCCAACGCCGAAGCCAGCGCGCAGAGATGGTCCATCATCCCGAACCGGCACCACGTTGGCCGATTGCCCTGCCCAGCATTGGCAAGCTCCCAACCCGCTGCCGCCTGGAAGAGCTGATCGTAACCCGGCCAGTCCTTGCGCGGGCCTTGCGCGCCATAAGAGCTGACATGGCAATAGATCGCCCGCGGGTTCGCGGCGTGGACTGCTTCCCACCCGAAGCCCAGCTTTTCAGCGGCGGGCATACGCTGATTGTGATGCACTACATCCGCCCAGCCCATCAGCCGCTCGAGCACGGTTGCCGCGTCGGGATGCTTAAGGGCCAATGCGATGTCGCGCTTGTTGCGCTGGCATCCGTTGAAGGCCCAGTCCGCGTGGCGCAGCGGATCGCCGGTGGTCGCCTCCACCTTGATCACATCGGCACCCAGATCGGCCAGCAATTGCGGGGCGAGCGGTCCGGCCAGGAAATTGCCGAAGTCGAGGATCTTGAGGCCATCAAGCGGCGACGCCATCGGTCGCGCCGCGACATCGGGCGCGGGCAGCGCGCCCGCCCTCGCTACCTGGAATGGGGGTCCGGGTTGGCGCGTGCTGCCGAGGCGCGCGTCCTCCACATCAACGACATAGTCGTTCGCCGCCGCCTGCTCGTCGAAATAGAGCGCGCCCATCGCGGCGGTCGGCTGAACCGGAACGTCCGACGCCCAGAGCTCGTCGAGCCACTCCTGCCGTGGACGCGTCTTGAAGATCGCCTCGATCGCACCGCGATCGTCGATATATTTGATCACAGCCCCGGCATATTTCTGATTGAGCCGGGTGCGCTCGTCGCCATCCATCGCGGCGAGGGCGGCGGCAACCGAAGGCGCCTTCACCGGCTGCCCCATCGTGTGCATCCATAGCCCGTCGCCGCACTCGAACAGGGTCGCGCCGGCATCCTTGGGAAAGCCGAAGCGCAACGCCGGCGAGGGATTGTCGGCGCGATGCCACAACAGCCCGGCCGGAACCATCGCACCCTGGATCAGGCTGGTCGCGACCGGCCCGCCCATGCCGGTGCGCTGCCGGGCGTAGAGACGCGCGGCAACGCCGATCGCAGCAAGATAGGCGGCGTGCGCACTGCCCAATGGAAAGCGCAACCAGACCGGGCCGTCCCGATGGATTGCCTTCTGCTCGTCGAGCAGCCCCGCCTCGGCCAACACCAGCGCATCGCTGACCGGACGCTCCTGCTTCGGATGCCCGATCGGCCAGCCGCCGATCGCGACATGGATCAATTGCGGAAAGCGCGCCGATAGCGACGCAGCGTCGACCCCGAGCGCCTTCGCCTCGCTCGGCAGGCAGTCATGGACCAATGCATCGGCGTTGGCGAGCAGCGTGAACAGCCGCGTCACGTCAAAAGGCTCGCGCGCTTTCATCCGGTTCCACATCGCATCCTGAACGTCGCTCTGACGGCTGTCCGCGCGGTCGAGCCGCGTCACCTGAGCGCCGCTTTGCGCGAGCAACAGGCCCGCAACCGAAGCGGCCCGCCCGCGGCCGAGGTCAATGACCCGAAGGCCGTCCAGCACGTCGGTCATCATCGTCTCCTGACAGCATTTTTTCTGGATTGTTCGAGAAGTCACGGATCGTGTCGGCGACGCGCAGCGCGGTTTCGGCGCGCTCGGCCTGGTAGGTGAAGCAGGCGCCGATCATGTGCCGCATCCCGGCAGCCGCCGATCCGACGGGAAAGTCGAAGAAGCGCGTCCCCGAGACCATCACGCCGCGGCGCAGCAGCAATCCTGCCTCCTGCAGCGGATGCGGGAGCTTGCGCGTCCAGGCATCGAACGCGCGGCGATCACCACGCAGCGCCTGGCTCACATCGGTCTGGTCGTCGAACGTCCAGCGCAGGACGGTCTCCCCATCCCGGTCGATCTCCGCCAATCGCCCGGTTTCCGACGGGTCGGATACCCGTATGTCGTAGGTGAGCGGCTCCGTATCGAGCGCGTGCCGCGCCGCGATCACGAACAGATCGTAGACATGGGTGCAATGATCGCGCTGATTGTCGGTGCGTGCAGCATCCGCCAGCGCAACACCCGTCATGCGTTCGCCGAGAAACACCCCCGCGCCCGGGCATGTCGTCCAGGGAAAGCGCGGCGCGCGGGTTTCAACGGCGGTGATCGTCGTCCCGTCATGATCGAGCGACACGCCGAAACGATGCGCGTCATCCTCCATGTCGACTTCCACACGCCCGGGATGCGGTAGAATGCGAACACGCCGCCGGTATCCGGTGAACGCCTCCGCCGCCACGGTCATTCCCCGGTGAAGGTCGGGCGCCGCTTTTCGCCGATCGCGGTGATGGCTTCGGCGTGGTCCTTGCTGATGTTGGACAAGCCTTCATAGGCCATGCCGGTGTCGAGCGCCGCATGCGCCAGCTGCCGCAGCGGCTGGTTGATCGTCATCTTGGTGCCATAGAGCGACATGCTCGCACCATTTGCCAGCTTGTCGATCCAGCGCTCGGCGATCGCGTCCATTTCCTCGAACGTCGGCGCGGATTCGGCGATCAGCCCCAGCTCGGCAGCTTCCTTGCCGAGGATCGGCTCGCCCAGCATCAGGAATTTGCGCGCCTTGGCGTAGCCCATCATCTGCGGCCAGATCAGCGAGCCGCCATCGCCGGCGACCAGCCCGATATTGACGTGCGGATCGGCGATCTTGGTATCGTCCACCGCGACCACGAAATCGCACATCAGCGGCAGCGTCGCCCCCAGCCCCATCGCATGGCCCTGCAGCTTCGCGACAGTCGGCTTGGGGCAATCGAGCACGGTGTAAACCAGCCGGCGCGAGTTCCAGATGCCCTTGAAGAACAGTCCCGGATCGTCGACCTTGCGCTTCATCTGGGCGAAATCGCCGCCACCGCAAAAGCTCGGCCCCTCGCCCGCCAGCACCACGCAGCGAACCCGGTCATCGAAGGTCGCGTCGTGAAAAGCGTCCGAAAGCTGGGTGTTGATCGGATCGTCGATAATGTTGCGCTTTTCGGGGCGGTTGAGCGTGAGGCGCAGCACCGCGCCATCGAGTTCGACGCGCAATTTGTCATATCGACTGTAATCGAAGGTCATGCAGCAGCTCCTGCCGCGGCAAAGCGGCGCAGGTGGAAGGCAGTGTCGCCGAACAGCTGGTTCAGCGTCGTCAGGCGAATGTAGTGATGCCCGATATCGAGCTCTTCGGACACGCCCATCCCGCCATGCAGCTGGACAGCCTGGTATCCCACGAACTTCCCCGACTTGCCGATCTGCGCCTTGGCGGCGGAAAGGATACGGGCACGCTCCTTTGGCTCGGCATCGAGCGATAGCGACGCGACATAGGTCATCGATCGCGCTGTCTCGGTCTGGATATACATGTCGGCCATGCGGTGCTGGAGCACCTGAAACTTGGCGAGCGGCGCGCCATATTGCTCGCGGGTGCGGGTATATTCGGCGGTCGCGGGCACCAGATGGCCCATCGAGCCCAGCGCCTCGCCGCAGGCGCCGGCAATGCCGTGATCGAGCGCCAGCTCGACCAACGCCACCCCGCCACCAACCTCTCCGATGACGGCGTCGGCAGCGAGCGTCAGACCCTCGATCACGACCTCGGCCGCGCCATGCCCGTCGATCATCCGGAAGCTACGGCGCGCGACGTCCGCGGCATCGACCAGGAACAAGGCGAGCCCGTGGCGATCTCCGAGGGCACCCGCAGTGCGCGCTGCGACGATGAGCTGGTCCGCGACATCGCCGCCGATCACCACGGGCATCCGCCCGCTGATCGTCCAGCCATTCCCGGCGGGCACCGCCGTGAAGCTATGATGCTCGGGGCTGCGCAGCACATGCGTCGATCCCGCAGCAAGTGCGAGCCGCGCCTCACCGGCGATAACCTGCTCGATCAGCGCCACCCGCTCGCCCGCGATCAGCAACCGCCCGCAGACGATCGCAGTCATCAGATAAGGCGCGGTGACGAGATGACGTCCGAACCGCTCCATCACGATCATCGCATCGACCGGCGAGGAGGAATATCCGCCAACCTCCTCCGGGAAAGCTGCACCGATCCAGCCCAGTTCGGCCATTTCGCGCCACAACACTGCCTCCGCCGCTGGATCGCCCAACAGCTTTTGCCGCGCGACGAGGTCGTGCTTGTCGGTCAGGAACCGGTCGACGCTGTCGTGCAGCATCTGCTGGCTGTCGTTATAGGTGAAATCCATGTCCCCGGCCCTCAGACGTGCAGCAGCCGGCGCGCAATGATGTTGCGCTGGATCTCGGAGCTGCCGCCGTAAATGGTGAGCTTGCGCCGGTCGAAATATTGCTGCGCCATGCTCGCGATCTCGAGCGGCACCACGCCTTCGGGCAACGTGTAGGGATGCGCGAGGCTCTGGATCTCGCCGACTTCCATCAGCAATTCAGTCAGCGCCTGCTGGATTTCGCCGCCGCGGATCTTGAGTACCGACACCTCGGGCCCAGGCGCCTTGCCTGAAAGCTCGTCGGCCAACACCCGATAGGCGGTGTAACGCAGCGCCATCAGGTCGGTTTCGGCCTCAGCAACGCGCTGGCTGAGGATCGGATCGCTTCCGACGGGCTGCCCATCGGCGCCCTCGCGATCCAGCGCCGCGCGCAACTGCCGCGCCAGCGCCAGGCTCGGCCCGATGCCGGCCCCCACCAGCCGCTCATGCCCGAGCAGGAACTTGGTGATGTTCCAGGCGTCGCCCTCATTGCCGATCAGATTAGTCACGGGCACGCGAACATCCTCGATCCGCACCTGATTGACTGCGAGCATTCCGCCCAGCGTGTAGATCGGCGTTACCTCGACGCCAGGCTGGTGCATGTCGATCAACAGGAAGGAGATGCCGGCCTGTTTCGGCCCGTCGGTCGAGGTGCGGACGAGGCAGAAGATCTTGTTCGCCATGTGCGCCCAGCTGGTCCACAGCTTGGTGCCGTTGACGATATAGTCGTCGCCGTCGCGAACCGCGCGCATCTGGAGCGCAGCAAGGTCGGAACCCGCCTGCGGTTCGGAGAAGCCCTGACACCACCAATCCTCGCCCGAGAGGATGCGCGGCAGGTGCTCCGCCTTTTGTGCTTCCGTCCCGAATTCGATGATCACCGGGCCGAGCAGATCGAGCGAGGGAATATTGGCACGAGGCGCACCGGCAAGCGCGGATTCCTCGTCCCACAGAAAGCGTTCGAGCGGCCCCCAGCCGGGGCCTCCACATTGCTTGGACCAGCTCGGCGTGAGCCAGCCCTTGGCCTGGAGAATCCTCTGCCAGCCCTGATGTTCGTCCTTGGTGAGCTTCTCCCCGAACAGCGTCTTGCGGCTCAGTTCGGGGGGGAGGCTGGTCGCCAGGAAGTCGCGAAATTCCTGCCGCAACCGCTCTGCTTCCGGGGGGATGGAAAGGTCCATATCGAGTCCGTTCAAGCCCCGCGGAACACGGGCTTGCGCTTTTCCTTGAACGCAGCGCGGCCCTCCGCATAGTCCTGGCTCAGCGTCAGCACCGGCTGGGCGTCACCCTCCGCATGAAGCACGTCCTCCAGCGAATTGGGCCCGCGCGCCAGCACACGCTTCATCGAGGCGATCGCAAGCGGCGCGATGTTGGCGAAGCTGTTGGCGACCTCCATGGCGGCATCGAGCGCCGATCCCCCTGGCACGACCTGGTTGGCGAGGCCGATCTGGCCCGCCTCGGCCGCATCAATGACGCGCCCGGTCAGCATGATCTCGCGCCCGCGTGCGGGCCCCACGCGCTGCGGCAGCGACCAGATCAGCCCGGCATCGGCCATCAGCCCGATCTTGCCGAACGAGGCGCAGAAGCGCGCGGTTCCGCCGGCAATCAGCACATCGCACGCCGCAGCGAGCGACAGACCCGCGCCATAGGCATAGCCTTCGACCGCTGCGATCGTCGGCTTGGGGCCGGCGCTGAGCAGCCGGACGATATCCTGCAGCATCGCGATGTTGCGGCGCGTGCGCTGGGCATCGGGCTTGGGCGCCGCGCCGTTGGTCGGCTGCAATTGCCCGCCCGAACAGAAATTGCCCTCTGCCCCGGTCAGCACGATCGCGCGGATCGTCGATGAATTCGACGCTTCCTTCAAATAGCCGAGCAGTTCCTCGCGCATTTCCAGTGAAATGGCATTGCGCACCTTGGGCGCATTGAGCGTGAAGACGACAACATCGCCCACCTCCTGCCGAAGAACGAAATCGGACATGAAACCCCTGCTAATTCAAGGCGCGATTCACAGATTTACTGTGCCCTTTTGCGCCATGTTCGATGCAGGATGTATCCCGTCCCAATCCGAGCGTACACCGGTTCGCGGGCTTTCGAAGGCCTTAGCATGGATGTGTTCGTTTCCCGCGGCCGGTTGGAACCCGGACGGCTTCGGGTCAAAGGCTCGATCGCGATGGCTACTGTATTTCAAGACCCTCAGACGGACACGGCATCCGACAATCTGACCGCGCTGTTCGCGCCGCGATCGGTTGCGGTGATCGGCGCGTCGAGCGACCAGCGCCGCTTTGGCGGCCGCCCGATCCAATATCTGCTCGAGGCCGGCTTCGATGGGCCGATCTATCCGGTCAATCCGGGCCGCGAGGAAATTCAGGGGCTCAAGGCCTATCCCTCGATCAAGGACGTCCCTGGCGCCGTCGACTGCGCAATTCTGGCGATCAGCGCCGATGTCACGCAGCAGACGGTCGAGGATTGCATCGCCAGTGGCGTCAAATCCGCCATTCTCTATGGCGCGGGATTTTCCGAGACTGGCGCCGAGGGCCAGGCCAAGCAGGATCAGATCGTCGCCACGGCGCGCGCCGCCGGGCTGCGCCTGCTCGGGCCTAACTGCATGGGGCTGATGAACCCTCATGCGGGCTTCTACGGCACCTTTGCTTCCGCGCTGGAGGAGGGCGTCCCGGCCCCCGGCAAGATCGCCGTCGCCAGCCAGAGCGGCGGCTATGGCGGCTATCTGATGAAGCATCTGTTCCGGCGCGGACTCGGCATCAGCCAGTGGGTGACCACCGGCAACGAAGCCGATGTCGATATCGGCGACGCGCTGTGGTGGATGGCGGGGCAACCCGAATCCGAAATCCTGCTCGCCTATATCGAAGGGCTGCGCGACAGCCAGAAGCTGATCGCGGCGCTCGACCGCGCGCGGCGCGCGAACAAGCCGGTGGTGATGATGAAAGTCGGCCGCACCGCCGAAGGCAGTGCCGCCGCCGCGAGCCACACCGCCTCGCTCACCGGCGAGGACAGTATCTACGACGCGGTGTTCGACCATTACGGCGTCCACCGCGCGCGCACCACCGACGAACTGCTCGATATCGCTTATGCGCTGTCGAAGGGCGTGCTGCCAAAGGGCCCGCGCGTCGGCGTCATCAGCATCTCTGGCGGCGTCGGCGTCCAGTGCGCCGATTTCGTCAGCGATGCCGGGCTCGCGATGGGCAGCGTCCCCGCCGAAACGCAGGTTGCGCTCAAGGCGCTCGTCCCGCATTGCTCGCCCGCAAATCCGATCGACATGACGGGGCTGGTCACCACCAATCACGACATCATGGAAAAGACGCTCGACGCGGTTTTCGCTTCGAACGCCTTTGACGCAACCTTGATCTTCCTCGGCATTGCGGGCGCCGCGCCCTCGATGGCGCGTCCTCTTCAGCAAGCAATCGCGAACGCCCATTCTCGCGCGCCCGATCAGCTCGTCTTCGTCTCGGTGACCGCCGATCCCGAGATGGTCCGCGAATATGACGCCAAGGGCCTGCTCGCCTTCGAAGACCCCTCGCGCGCCATCGCGGCGCTGTCGGCGCTGGCCAAGTTCCGTGAAACTTTCGCGCAGCCGGCACCCAAACCCGTTGCGGTTCCCGCCGCTGTGCCCCTGAGGATCGACGGCAAGCTGAACGAGGCCCAGGCCAAGGCGCTGCTCGCCGCTGCCGGCGTTCCTTCGCCCAAGGAAGCGCTCGCCAAATCGCCGGAGGAAGCAGCAAAACTCGCGTCCGAGATCGGCTTCCCGGTGGTGGTGAAGGTCGCTTCCGCCGACATCCTGCACAAGACCGAATATGGCGGCGTCGCCCTCGGTCTGACCTCGGCCGATGCGGTGCGCGACGCGGTCGAGACGATGGCCGCCACCATCCCGGCCAAGCTCCCCGATGCGAAGATCGACGGCTACCTCATCTCCGAAATGGTCAAAGGCGGGGTCGAAACGATCGTCGGCATCCACCATGACGAAGCCTTTGGGCCGGTCGTCACCTTCGGCCTCGGCGGCACGCTCGTCGAATTGCTCAAGGATACCGTCTGTGCGCTCGCCCCGGTCAGCGAAGCGCAGGTGCTCGGCATGATCGGCAAGCTCAAGACCGCCCCGCTCCTCACCGGCTGGCGCGGTTCGCCCCGCCACGACATCGAAGCGCTGGCCAAGGCCGTTTCGGGCCTTTCGGTCCTCGCGGTCCAGCACGCTGATCAAATTTCCACCATCGAAGTGAACCCGCTCGTCGTGCGCACCCAGGGTGTCGTCGCGCTCGACGCGGTCATCGAAATCAAGGCGAAGTAAGATGGATTTCCAGCTCTCCGACGATCAGCGCGAACTTCAGGAAACCGCGCGCAAATTCGCCCGCGCCGAACTGATGGATCTCTCGCGCGAGATGGAAGAGAAGGCGATGCCGCTGCCCGAGGCAATGCGGAAGCGCTACGCCGAAATGGGTTTTCTCGGCATCAACCTGCCCGAACAATATGGCGGCCTCGGCCTCGGCCATCTTGAGGCTTTGTTGGTGCTCGAACAGTTCGCGATGATCTCGCCTGCGGTCGCATGGCCGATCTTCGAAAGCGCCACCGGCCCGGTCCGCACCGTCCAGCATTTCGCGTCCGACACGCTCAAGGATCGCATTCTTCCCGAGGTCATCCAGGGCGACAAGATCGTTGCGGTCTCGATGTCGGAGCCCTCGGCCGGCACCGCCCTCACCGACCTCAAGACCGCCGCTCGCTATGACGGCGACGAGATCGTCCTCACCGGCCAGAAGCGCTGGTGCTCGGGCGGCGGCCATTCGGACTATTACATCGTCTATTGCCGCTTCGACGGCGAGCCGGGCGCCAAGGGCATCGGCGCAGTGCTGGTCGAGAAGGAGCGCGAAGGGCTCAGCTTCGGTCGGCCCGAGCAATTGATGGGCTTTCGCGGCATCCCCTCAGCCGACATCTTCCTCGACGATGTTCGCGTGCCCAGGGACAATATCATCGTCCCCAAGGGCGGCTTCGCTAAGCTGATGACCGCGTTCAGCCTTGAACGCTGCGGCAACGCCACGATGGGCCTCGGCATCGCAGCCGCGGCGCTCGAAGAGGCGACCGCCTATGCTCAGGAACGCACCCAGTTCAGCAAGCCGATTGTCGATTTCCAGGCGATCCAGATGAAGCTCGCCGAGATGGCGATGAAGGTCGAGGCCTCGCGCCTCCTCATCTATCGCGCGGCTGTCAATGCCAGCCAGGGCCTGCCCTCGATCCTCGATAGCTCGATCGCCAAATGCTTCTCGAACGAGATGGTGGTCGAGGTCGCATCCACAGGCCTCCAGATCATGGGCGGATACGGCTATTCGAAGGAGTACCGGATGGAACAGCGCGTGCGCGACAGCTACGCCTGGGGTATCGCCGGCGGCACAACCGACGTCCAGAAGACCAACATCGCGTCGGCCCTGGTCGGTCGCCGCTTCAACCAGCGCGCCTGATGTCAGAGGCCTATCCACACCTGTTCCAGCCGCTGACGATCCGCGGCGTCACTCTGCCCAACCGGCTGGTGATGGCGCCGATGTCGACCGAGTTGGGCGGTCTCGAAGGCGAAGTCACTCCCGCGATGATCGCCTTCTATCGCGAGCGGGCGCTCGGCGGGATGGGATTGATCATCGTCGAATATACCTGCGTCGATCCGGATACCGGCCGCGCACACGAATATCAGCTGCATCTCGACGACCGGAAGAATCTCGACGGCCATCGCCGTCTCGTCCGCACGATCCACGACGCGGGCGCGAAGATCTTCATGCAGATCCAGCATTGCGGGCAATATGCGAATCCCAAGGTGCTGCCGGGCGGGATGCCGATCGGGCCCAGCGACATTTTCTCGAAGCGCGACCCCGAGAAGATGACGTGCCGCGGCATGACCTCGGATGAAGTCGCGAAGATGGTTGCCGCCTACGGCAACACCGCCGCACTGGCGGTCGAGGCCGGCTATGACGGCGTCGAACTCCATGGTGCCCATGGCTATCTGCTCACCCAGTTCATGTCGCCGCTCGGTAACAAGCGCGACGACGCATGGGGCGGCGATCCCGGACGCCGCCTCGCCTTTCCGCTCGCGGTGATCCGCTCGGTCCGCGAGAATATCGGCGACCTGCCTTTGGTCTATCGCCTGTCCGCCGACGAATTCCGCCCCGGCGGTCTCACCATCGACGATATGGAGGATATCTCGCCGAGACTGGTCGAGGCCGGTGCCGACGCGTTGCACATCTCGATGGGCTGGGGCGTCGGCCAGGCCTTCGAGACGGTGGTCGAACCCATGTCCACGCCCGAAGGCTGGCGCATTCCCTATGCCGCGCGCATCCGCAAGGCGACCGGCGTGCCGGTGATCGCGGTCGGGCAGATCCGCTGGCCCGAAACCGGCGAGAAGGCGGTCGCGGACGGCGATGCCGACCTGATTGCGCTGGGCCGCCCGATGCTCACCGATCCCGAATGGGCGAACAAGGCCAGGGCCGGACGCCGCGACCTGATCCGCCCCTGCACCTCGTGCAACTGGTGCATCAGCCCGCATCCCGGCCGCATCCAGGTCGGCTGCGCGGAGAACCCGCGCACCGGCACCGAACTCGACCCGCCGATCCCCACCGATATGGGCAAGGGTAAGCGCGCCGTGGTGATCGGTGCGGGCCCCGGCGGCGCGTCCGCAGCGCTGCTGCTCCAGCAGTCAGGCTTCGAGACCCACATTTTTGAAACGCGCAGCTTTACCGGCGGCGGCATCATCGCCTCGGCCACGCCGCCAGGAAAGGAAAAGCTGTTCTGGTATTCCGATTATCTCGGCAACCGGCTGGCCGAGAGCGGGGTCGTCAAGCATTTTGGGCAGAAGGCGCTGATCGAGGATATCCTCGCAATGAAGCCCGATGTGGCGATCCTCGCCGCCGGCACGCGCCGCATCGACCTGCCGATCGAGGGTATCGACGATCCGATCGTGATGGACGCCTATGACCTCCTGATGCGCGAGCGCGAGCTGGGTCTGCCGGAAGGTGCGCACGCGATCGTCTATGGTGGCGGCGAAACCGGCTGCGAGACCGCCGAATTCTGTGCCCATCACGGGGTTCGCGTGACGCTTGTCAGCCGTTCGCCCGCGGACAAGCTCGCGCGCTCGGCCGACTGGGTCTACCGCATGGGGCTGCTCCGCCGGCTCCATGAGAATCCCCTAATCACGATTCTCGACAACAGCCACATCCGCAGCGTCGCGGGAGGCAAGGTGACGATCGAAACCGGCGACACCGCGACCGAGCTTGAGGCCGATCGCCTCCTCCTCGCGCAGGGCCGCCGTCCCGCCGATCAGCTTGCCGAAGCGCTTGGCAATGCCGGGATCACAATAAGCGTCGTCGGAGACAGCCGCCAGGTCGGGCGGATCGGCGATGCCGTCCACATGGCCTATCGCGCGGTTCAGGCGCTCAGCGCGCAATATGCGGACGTGACCAGGCTCGCCTGCTGATCGCGCCTGCCGCTCAATCCTCGGCGGCAATCGTCACGCGCAGACCATCCAGCGCATCGCTGAACGGCAACTGGCATGAAAGGCGGGAGCATTCATTCCGATCGGACGAGCTGTCGAGCAGGTCATCCTCATCCCCGTTCATCGGCGGAAGCATCGAAACGAATTCGGGATCGACATGCACATGACACGTCGCGCACGAGCAACACCCGCCGCACAGCGCCAGCAGTTCATCGAAGCCGTTCTCCCGGATCACTTCCATCACCGACAGGCCCGCCTCGCCGGTCACCTCGCGCTCTTCACCTTCGCGCGTGACTATGATGAGCTTCGGCATGATATTCTCCGTATCGTTGAACGTTGGGGCGACGCGCCGCGCGCTATCGCACCATCAGCACACCACCATCGACTGAGAACATCTGCCCGGTCATGAACCGGGCGCCCTCGCCCGCAAGGAAGACCGCCACCGGCGCAAAGTCGCGATCGGGATCGCCGAACTTGCCGCCCAGCGGAATTGCCGTCGCCAGCGAGGCGTCATGCCCAGCCAGTTGCTCTGGCGTCATCGCATCGCGTGTCGCCTGGTACATATCGGTGCTGATCACGGGGCAGATCATATTGACCGTGATGTTATGCCTTGCCCAGGCGACCGCGATCGAGCGGCTCCACGCCAGCACCGCGCCTTTGGACGCGGCATAGTCGGCCTTGATCGCCGACCCGGTCGCGCCGGCGGACGAGGCGAAGTTGAGGATCCGCCCGCCACCATTGGCCTGAAGGAAAGGCAACACCGCCTGGTTCGTCAGCATCGTGCCGCCAACATTGACGCGCAGAACCTCCATCAGTTGGTCGATGCCGATATCTTCGGCGGCCGTGGTCGGGCACACCGCAGCCGCATGGACGAGGCCGTCGACCCCGCCCAGCCGCTCGGCGGCCGCAGCCATTGCGGGGAAGACCTCCTCCTTCTCGGATACATCGACCTTGACGAAATGCGCCGATCCGGGCTCGCCCGCCAACCGCTCAGCCAACGCCTCATAGCCCCGGCTGCGGTAGAAGCCTACGACCTCGGCACCCTCGCGTACAAAGGCTGCGACAGTCGCCGCACCCATGCCCGTCGCCGATCCCGTCACGACGAAGCGCTTTCCCTCCAGTTTCATCTCGTCCTCTCCGGCCAATAGGCAAAGCAGGTCCGCAGCGCCGCGATCAGCGCTAGCGGCTGGTCAGCCATGATGTGATGACCCGCTTCGGGGATGCCAATGAATGGCGTTCCCTCAGGGTATAGGCCGCGCATATAGGTCGCGATCTCATCGCGGATCAGCTCCGACGCCTCGCCGACGATCAGCGCCAATGGGCAGCGGGCATTGCGCGGCAGATCGGAAATCAGGTCACCGCTACGGCTTTCGATATCACGCCAGATTTCGGGATCGAACCGCCAGCACCATCCATTTGCGGTTTCGGTCACTCCCAGACGCGCAATATGATCGACCGCGTAATGCTGGTCTCCGATCGTCGGCGGCATGAAGCGGAACCGCGCCAAGGCCTCTGTCGGACAGGCGTAGAATTTGTGCGGGCGCGGCTTCGGGCGAGGCACATCGGCCATCAGATCCTGAGGGATGATCGCACTGTCGAGCGACACGATGCCGCGAACCCGATCGCTCCGCGCGCCGGCGATCAGCGCCGGATAACCGCCGAGCGAATGCGCGACGATCATCGCGCCGTGCCCATCGTCGTCGAGGCCGGCGGCGTCAATCGCCCCGATCGCTTCGTCCGCCCACTCACCGAACGTATAGGTAGGCCGCCTTCCCGAACTCCCCATCCCGCTCCACGAGATCGCAGCGCAGCGGAACTCGTCGGCAAAGAAGGGCGCGATGAACGACCACCAGTCGGCATGCGCACTGTCGCCGTGGAGAAACAGCAACCCCGGCTTGCCCCGAGCTCCCCAGGTGAGCAGCTCGATCTCGATAGCGCCTACATCGAAGCTCGAGCGCTCGGGCGCCTGCGCAATGGCCCAATCAAACCAGGCAGGCGCGGGCGGGCGCTCCCCGCCATAGGGCGCCAATACGCCTTCGGAATATTGCCGTTCCATCGCCCCGTCTGTGCGCACGATATGCGCGACCCGCAAAGTGCGCCGGATATGATCAAGGATGTGCACGAAATCCGCTCGCCTTGGGGCGATCTGCGCCGTGCGCTAAGTCACCCGAAAGGAGAGCACGATGGCGAACGAACTGAAGATCGAGGGGCGCGCCGCGCTGATCGTCAACGAGTGCCAGCTCGGGGTGGTCGATGCGGCGTATAGCGGCTTCCCCGGTCTCGCGGCACAGGTCGCCGAGCGCGGTATCCTCGATCGCATCGCCACGCTCGCTGCCGCGTTCCGGGCGCGCGGGCTGCCGGTGATCCACGCCCCGGTTATCCATCGGCACGATCTGGCCGATATCAAGCCGAACTCGCTGATCAATGCGCTCACCCTCAAGGGCGGCAAGCTCAAAAAGGGCAGCCCCGAGGCTGCCTATGTCCCCCAGCTCGTCCCCCACCCCGAGGACATCGTCCTTGATCGCCCCGCCGGACTAATCGCGTTCAACGGCACCAATCTCGACGTGACATTGCGGCGGATGGATATCTCGACCGTCGTGCTCACCGGCGTCTCGACCAATATCGCGATGCCCGGAAACACGATGACCGCAGTCGATCTCGGCTATCATGTCGTGATCCCAGAAGACTGCATTGCCGGTGCGGACGCAGCGACACATGAGGTGATCGTCGCACAGCAGCTTCGCATGCTCGCGCGGATTACCACCGCCCAGGCTGTGATCGCCGCGCTCGGCTAACCGCCGATCACCTTGTTCACCGCGGTCGCGGTGAACTGCAGCTCGCCATCCGCGAAAGCCTGTGCATCGACGAACACCAGGCTGCGCGTTCGCCGCGTCGCCTGCGAGCGCATCTCGAGCAGCTGCCCAAGCTTTGGCGCACGCAGGAATTGCGTGGTCAGCGAGATCGTCACCACCGGCGGGCCCGACGGATCCCACGCCGCCGAAGACGTCGCGACCTCCGCGAGGAAGGCGATCAGCCCGCCATGCGCCATGCCCCAGCTGTTGACGTGATGATCCTCGACATAGAGCGCGATCCATTTCTCGGCCTCGCCGCCGGGCAGTTCCACCGTCTTGTGGAAGATCCGCCCGACATGGTTCGGGAAGGCGCTGGGAGACGGGGCATAGGAATAGCCCTCGGGCACGGCGTCGCTCATCACTTATTCTCCACTGGCCAGACCTTCCCGGCCCATTCGATAACGTCCGCAGCGAACAGCCCCGGCTTCTCCATCGCTGCGAAATGTCCGCCTTCGTCCGGCTCGCTCCAATGCATGAGATTGAAGCACAGCTCGACACGGCTCCGCGGCGGGACAGGACTGAGCGCATCGCCAGGGAAGGCCGCGAAGCCCGTCGGCACCTCGCACCGCTGCCCCGCCGGGACATTCGGCCCGCCTTCGCGGATCATCCCGTGATAGAACCAGAGCGACGAGGCGAAACTGTCGGGCATGACGTAGAGCATGACGTTGGTGACGAGATGATCCATCCCGAACACCGCCTCCAGATCGCCGACGCTCAGATCGGCCCAATCGTGGAAGCGCTCGAGAACCCACGCCGCCTGCCCCAATGGGTTGCCCGCACCCAACCAGCCGAGAGACAACGGCTTCATCATCTGCACCGCCGAATAGCCGCTCAGCCGCTGGTACGCGGCCGCCGACTTCGCCGCCCATTCGGCTTCGGCGTCGTTCTGCGGAGGCGCAGTGCTCCTCAGACCAAGAAGGTTGAGATGAACCCCCCGTACGCTATCGGCATGGTTGAGCCCAAGCTGCCCGGTGACCAACGCGCCCCAATCGCCGCCCTGCGCCAGATACTGATCATACCCCAGCAGCTTCATCAGCCCATCCCACAACCGCGCCGTGGTCTTCGGGCCGATCGGCTGGCTGGGCTTCCCGCTAAAGGCGTAACCGGGAAGGCTGGGAATCACGAGATCGAATCCAGCCTCGGAAAGCCGATCGATCACACCCCAGAATTCATAGTGCGAACCCGGCCAGCCATGCGTCAGCAACAGCGGCCGGGCGTCCGCGACCGGGCTCTCAACATGGACGAAATGGATCGCTTGCCCATCGACTTCGGCAATGAACTGCGGATAGCGATTGAGATCGGCCATCGCGGCCTTCCAATCATAGCTGCCTAGCCAATGATCGCGGAATCGCTCGAGGAAATCGCGATCGCATCCCAGCCCCCAGCCCGCCCCCTGGGGTGCCGGCGGCAAGGGGCAGTCGGCCAGACGGCGCTTGAGCGCGTCCACCTCCGCCTCGCTCCACGCCACCTTGAATGCCTGTACCATCGCGCTCTCCTCCGCCCGACCATTCCCGTTGCCTCGCGCCGAGGCAATCCCGCAGCCAGCACCTATGCGATGCTTTGCGTGAACATGCTGGCGATCCGGTCCGCCAGCGGTCAGTGAAGCATTGAGAGGAGCCGAATATGGATCTGGCACTAACCGGCAAACGCGCACTGGTGACGGGCGCGACTTCGGGACTTGGCGCGGAGATCGCCCGCACCCTCGCCGCCGAGGGCGTCGCCGTGGCGATCGGCGGGCGTGACCGCAGACGCGCCGACGCTGTGGCGCAATCGATCCGCGAGACGGGCAGCACCGCGGTACTCGCGCTGGGCGATCTCACCGACGATGCTGCCGCCGACGCGGCGCTCTCGGCCGCAATCGACAGACTCGGCGGTATCGACATCCTCGTCAACGCGCTCGGCCATAGCCCGGCCATCGGCCGCGACACCGCGCCGGTCGCCAGCAATGCCTGGGCAGCGGATTACAGCGCGCTGGTCCTTCCCGGCGTCCGTATGATCCACCGCGCCACGCCTGCGATGCGCGAGTCCCGCTGGGGTCGCATCATCCAGATCGCCAGCGCCGATGCCATGACACCCGCCGCGGTCCCGCACTCCTATTCCTCGGCCAAGGCCGCGATCGTGAATATGAGCTTGGGTCTCGCCAAGGCGCTTTCGGGGACAGGCATCACCGTCAACACGCTCTCGCCGGGTCTGATCCGAACACCAGCCTATGCGCACGAGGACGAAGCGGCCTTGATTGAACGGCACGCCCGCCAGCCCGTCGCGGGTCTTGGTTCGCTTCAGGGCGTAGCAGCGATGGCCGCCTGGCTCGCCAGCCCGTTGGCAGATCATGTTACCGGCGCGAATATCCGCATCGATGGCGGGTTCAGCCCGGCGGTCAATTGATGCGCCACCTCCCGCTCGAACGCGCGACCAATTTTCGCGATCTCGGTGGGTATGACACGCGCTTCGGCCGCCCGATCCGCTGGGGTCGCGTGTTCCGATCGGGAGAACTCACAAAGGTGACCAAGAGCGACATCGCCGATATCGACGCGCTCGGTCTGCGCCTGATCTACGACCTGCGCACATCCGGCGAGCGCGCCAACCGGCCCTCCCGCCCCTGGGGTGTCGCCCGCCGACTTCACCGCGACTATCACCATAGCGGCGCCGATTTGCCCTCGATCGTCGCGCGCACCGATGTCAGCGCGGATCGGCTTCGCGAGAGCATGTTCGCGCTGTACCGCGGCCTTCCGTTCGAACAAGCCGACGCCTTCCGCACCCTGTTCAAGGAAGCCGCGTGGGGCGAGCTTCCGCTGCTCTTTCACTGCGCCGGGGGCAAGGACCGCACCGGCGCCTTCGCGGCGCTGCTCCACGAGCTGCTCGGCGTCTCGCGTGAAGACATCCTCGCCGATTATCTGCTGAGCAACGACAGCATCGAAGCCGCTCGCGCGCGCTTCCTCAACCATATCGGCCGCGACGATATCGACCCTTCGACCTGGGATCCGATGCTGATGGTCGAGCCCGCCTACCTCGACGCCATGTTCGCGGAAATCGAGGCCCGCCAGGGCAGCACCGATGCCTATCTCGACTGGCTGGGCGTCACGCCTGCCGACGTCGAGGCAATCCGCACCAATTTGCTGGAGCCCGAATGATCGAAGAACCCCTCGTCGTGGTCGAACATCGCGGCCCGATTGCAATCATCACGCTCAATCGCCCCGACGCACTCAACGCGATGTCGCGCGCGCTCTCGGCGCAGCTCGCCAATGCCTTCGCGACCCTGTCGGGTGAAACCCGCGTCGTCATCCTCACCGGCAACGGCCGCGCCTTTTGCGCCGGCATGGACCTGAAGGAACTCTCCAGCGGGGACGGTCGCCTGCAACAAGCCGACGAGGAACAGGGCGCGGGACATCGCCGCTTCGGCATGGCCGCATTCGACGGCCCGGTCATCGCAGCGGTCAACGGCTTCGCGATCACCGGCGGCCTGGAGCTTGCACTCTGCTGCGACATCCGCTTCGCCTCGAAGGCCGCGAAGTTCGCCGACACGCATGCGCGGGTTGGGGTCATTCCCGGCGGCCGGATGAGCGCCCTCCTCTCCCGCCTCATTGGTCTCGGTCGCGCGAAGGAGATGTCGCTCGGCGGAAATCCGATCGACGCGGAGACCGCAGAACGCTGGGGCTTGGTCAACCGCGTGGTCGAGGCCGAGGAATTGATGCCCGCCGCTCTGAAGATGGCCGAGGACATCGCCGCCAACGACTCCGGGATCACGCGCCGTTACAATGCGCTGATTGAGGAGAATTTCGGCCTTACCTATATCGACGCCGTGGACAACGAGCATCTCAAGTCCAGATCGGCGAACCAATCCTTCCGCAAGGACGGGTTCGACCCCGAGGCCATCGCCGAACGCGCGAGGAATGCCTAAGCGGTCTTTGGCGGCGCCTTGAAAGGCGAGGCATCGAAATAATCCCGCCACGCGCAGATCCTGTCACCGCGAAATTCGAAGATCGCGCGCGACTATGCGCAGGAGCGGATGGAGAGAATGCGGCGGCTGCGCTACGCCAGCGCACTGATGGATATGGTCATCGCGCATGGCGCGGAGGATCGCGCCCAGCGGCCCAAACGCATGTTCCGGCGCATGCACGCCAATCCGAAGCTGACCGAAGCGCTCGAGGCCTGCCACCTCGGTCCGTGGAGCATTGCCGACGACGCGTTTACACCGAGCAATCTTGCCGAACTGGCGATGGCCTAAAGCGCGCGGCCGCCGTCCAGATCAATTACCTGCCCGTCAACATAGGATCCGGCGGGTGAACATAGGAACAGCACGAGGCCGCCCATGTCTCGCGCGGTGCCCAGCCGACCCGCTGGCGTGTCCGCGACCCATTGGGCAGCGGCGGGCTCACCCAATGGCGCATTCATTCGCGATGGAAACCAGCCCGGCGCGATGCAATTGACCGTGATCAGCCGTGGGCCCAGCAGCCGCGCCATCACGCGCGTCATCTGTTCGATTGCAGCCTTGGACGGTCCATAGGCGATTGAGGGCGCATCCCCGATCATCCGCGCGCCCACCGAGCTGATGTTGATAACGCGCGAGAAATCTTCTGCGCTCGCCCGCATCTTGAGCTGCGGCAGCAGCGCTTGGGTCAACAGGAATGGCGTCCGCGCATTGAGCGCGAAAACCTTGTCGTATCCGCTGAGCGGGAAATCCTCGAAGCCGGCACCCCAACTTGCCCCGGCATTGTTGACCAGAATATCGACCGGCCCATCCACTGACGCTGCAAGCCGCGACACTTCCTCGGGCTCGGTAAGGTCCGCCACGAACCAGCCGCACTGGATCTCGTTCGCAATGGCCTCAAGCCGGTCAGCCTTGCGCCCGACGATGGTCACCCGCACGCCGTTCGCCGCCAGCGTCGCAGCGATCATCGCGCCGATCCCGCTCGACCCGCCGGTCACGATCGCGGTCTTGCCCGCGACCGTGAACAGCGACGCGATCGAGAGGTCCATCAGACCGAAGTCGGCTTCAGATTATATTTCTCGACCGGCAGATTTTTCTCGGTATCCGCGCGGCCATCCTCGAACGTGAGGCCGAGCTCATCGAGGATCGGCTTGAGCTGCTTCTCGGCCCATGCCTTTTTGAGAAAGCTTGTCTCGCTCGGCAGGTTGCTGCCTTCGCGCGGCTTGTAATCGCGCAGCACGGCCTTGGCGACCGAACCCAGATGCAATTCGGTGACGCCATCGGCTGCGCCTTCGTGAAGCGCCACCGCCAAATACTCACCGAAATGCATGATGTTGGACAGGCCATGCGAGCCGTGGAGATGGACCGCGCGGATCGTTACGTCCTGCGCAATCTTGGCCATTGCAGCCTTGATCGCGCTGATCATCTTGCGGCCTTCGCGGCCATGTTCTTCCTGCTGGTCGAACATCCAGGCGGTGTAGAGAACCAGCAAGCGGAACTGCATATATTCGATATAGCTCTCGGCGATCATCGCCTGCACGGCCTGCTTGTTGCCGATCGGCTCGCCGCCCGAAGTGCGGCTGACCGCGCGCTCGGCCATCATGTCGATCAGATGCTTGACCAGTCCGATCGTGCGCTGGGCATGGTGGAGCCGTCCGCCCCCGAGCCGCGACTGCGCCACCTTGAAGCCCGCGCCCTCGGGTCCGAGCCGTGCTGAATCGGGCACACGCACGCCGTTGAAGCGGATCCAGGGATGGCCGCCCGAATTGGGGCTGTCGGTCCAGAAACCGATATTGCGGACGATCTCGAAGCCTTCGGACTTGGTCGGCACAATGAACATCGTCGCGCGGCTGTGTGGGGGCGCGCTCGGATCGGTCGCGGTCATCACGATCATGAATTCGGCATGGTTGGCGTTCGACGCGAACCATTTGTCGCCGGTGATTACCCAGTCGTCGCCATCCCGCACCGCCACGCAGCGCAAATTGGTGGGGTCCGATCCGCCCTGCGGCTCGGTCATCGCGAAGGTCGAGAAGATGTCGCCGTCCAGCAGCGGCTGGAGATATTGCGCCTTCTGTTCCTCGGTACCGAACATGGCGAGGATCTCGCTATTGCCCGTGTCCGGCCCCTGGCAGCCGAACACCACCGGCCCGAATGCCGAGGTGCCGAACATCTCGTTCATATAAGTGAGCTTGACCGCGCCGCAGCCGCTACCGCCCAGATGCTCGGGCAGATGCGCCGCCCACATGCCGTTATCCTTCACCTCCTGCTGGAGGCGCTTGATCACCTTGCGCAGCGGCAGATTCTCGATGTCGTAGGCAGCGTCCTTGTCATAGTCATAGATGAATTCGAGCGGGCGGACCTTGTTCTCGACAAAGTCCTTCATCCAATCGAGCTTCTTCTGGAACTCGGCGTCGACAGTGAAATCCATGGCTTCTCTCCTGATGGGGTCGCGCGTCAGCCGGCGGCGCGCGCGAGGGTTTCGGCTTCGGTGAGCAGGCCGCGGACCAGCCCGTCAAAGCGCACGCCCTTTTCGGGCGGCGCGAGACCGATGGCGGCTTCGGCGACCTTATATTCGATGATGCACGCCATCCGGTACTTGGCGAGGATCTGATAGTAATCGATCCGGGAAACATCGCGGCCGGTTCGTTCGGCAAAATAGTCCACCGCGTCCTCGAAATATGGGAATAGGGCAGTGTCGAGATAGGGGCTCGCCGGCTGCGGCCCGTCGCGGCGGCGGAGCTGCCCACAATAGGCGGCGAGATCCATCAGCGGATCGCCGATGGTCGAAGTCTCCCAGTCTATGATCGCCGCCAGCCGCGCCGGGGGCCGGTTCGCGAACAGCACATTGTTCATCGCATAGTCGCCGTGCATCAGCCCCGGCCGGCCGGTATCCGGCACATTCGCGCGCAGCCAATCGGCGACATAGGCCAGCCCCGGCAGGTCGCGGCTCTCAAACCCGGGATAGCGCTCGGGATAGCTGGCGAGCTGGCTACCCCAGCGGTCGACCTGCCGCTCCAGAAACTTGTCGGGCTTGCCGTAACCTTCCAGCCCGGCCGCGACATAATCGAGGTTCGCCATCTCGACGATTCCATCGACCATCGCATAGGCGAGATAGTGAAGGTCTCCCCCCGCGAAATGTGGTGGAAACGCCATCTGATTGTCGATCGGGCTGAGGTCCGCAGCCCAGCCATCGACCAGGTCCATGATATAGAAGGGGCCACCCGCGACCGCGGGATCATGGCAATAACCGTGAAAGCGCGGGTGCGGAACGCGCGACCCACCAAGACCCTTGAGCACCGTCGCTTCGCGCTGGATCGCCTTGCCACTGGCGGGCGGTCCCATTACCGGCGCCTTGCGGAGCACCACTGCGTGACCGCCACGGGTCAGCTTGATCACGACATTGGTCGTGCCCCCCGCCACAAAATCGGCGATCAGCGCACCTTCGCCAAGCGCGGGCACATTCGCTGCAAGCCAGGTGTCGAGCGCTTCGAATTGGTCGGCGGAGAAGAGATCGGACATGCTGGCGATTCCCTGCGTTACCCCGCCTCGCTAGGCCTTTCGCTGGACAAGTGTCCAGCCAATGCCCCACTCCATCGCGTCTGTGATACGATGGACACCGACCTTGCGCCGGAGCCGCTCCGGGCCTTTCGTCCGTCGGAACAGGAGAGGCGAATGGATCTGCAAGGCAAGGTCGCGGTCGTCACCGCAGGGGCCAATGGCATCGGAGAAGGCGCGGCCCTCGCCCTCGCCGCGATGGGCGCAGACGTGGTGATCGGTGACATCGATGCGGAAAATGGCGAGCGCGTGGTCGCGGCCGTAAATGCACTCGGCCGCCGCGCGGCTTTTCACCCGGTGGACATGATGCAGGCCGATCAGGCCCGCGCCCTCATCGCCTTCGCCCAAACTGAAATGGGCCGCCTCGATATCCTTGTAAACAATGCCGGCGGCGTCCGACCCCGCCCCTTCGCCGACCAGACCGACGCCAACTGGCAACGCGTCACCGACCTCAACTTCACTTCGATGCTCGCCGCCACCCAGGAGGCCGCGCGCCTGCTCGAACCCGGTGGCGCGATCGTCAATGTCGCCAGCACCGAGGCGCTCCGGGCCGCACCCGGCTTCGCGGTCTATGCCGCATGCAAGGCAGCGATGGTCGAATTCACCAAGACGATGGCGCTCGAACTCGCCCACCGGAACATCCGCGTGAACTGCATTGCGCCCGACCTGATCGACACGCCCGGACTGCGCCCGCACATGCCGACCGATCCCACCCGCATCGCGGTGCGTAACCGCCACGTGCCGCTCGGCCGGATGGCGACGATCCACGAGGCGGGCGCAGTCATCGCTTTCCTCGCTTCGCCCGCCTCGTCCTGGGTCACCGGAGTCACCATCCCGGTTGACGGTGGCATCACCGCGGCAGCGGGCTGGCACACCTCCGCAGCCGGCAACTGGCAGCTCACCGCGTGACCGATCCCCGCGCCGAAATCCGGCATCTCCAGAGCATATACAACACTGCAGGTGATCGCGGCCGCATCGACGACGTGTTGACCGTCTTCGCAGAGGACGGTGTCCTCGACATCCCCGGAAGGACGCTCGCCGGCAAGTCCGCGATCGCCGCATTCCTTTCGAATGTCGCCCGGACCGGCTCGGACAGCGTCGACCTGCGTGGATCGCGTCACCACCTCAGTACCAGCCGGATCGACCTTGTTGGCGAGGATGCCGCGCTGGGCTGGAGCTATTTCTTCGTGATGCGCGCGGGACAGGTGATCCAGGAAGGCACCTATATCGATCGCTTCGCCCGTATCCCGGAGGGATGGCGTATCGCGCATCGCCGCGTGAAGATCCTCTGGACGTTGGGAGACTGACATGGACCTTGGCTTCACCGGCGCTCACGTGTGCGTTCAGGGAGGCAGTGCGGGCATGGGCCGCGCCGCCGCCGAGGCGTTCGCACGGGAGGGCGCGCGCGTCGCGATCATCGGTCGCTTGCCGGAAAGACTGGCCGAAACCGCCGAACGTCTTCGCGCGCTCGGCAGCCCGGAGGTGATAACCGCCGCCGCGGATATCGGCGACACCGCATCGGTGAGCGCGGCCTTCGCGACTATCGCCGCGGCCTGGCCGCACCTCAATGCGGTGGTGAACGCCGCCGGCCCGCAGACCTCGGGACAGGCCTGGCACGAGATCGACGACGCCAAATGGCTCGACTCGTTCAGCATCGGTGCGCTCGGCGCGATGCGCTGCGCCCGCGCCGCGCTACCGCTGCTGCGCGCTGCCGAATGGGCGCGGATCGTCAATCTCTCGGCGATGTCGACTCAGCACCATTCACGCGGTCTTGCCGATTACACGGCGGCCAAGGCGGCACTGATCTCGATCTCTAAGAACATGGCGCTCGAGCTCGCGCCGGAGGGCATCCTCGTCAATATGGTCTCGCCCGGTCCGGTCATGTCCGCCAACCTGCGTAGCTATATCAGCGCAGGTTCAGAAGGGGCGGTCGATCCCGACGACCTTGTCGCTTCGGGCCAATGGCTCAAGTCGAAGTTCGGCAGCAGCACCGATCTCGGCCGCGTCGCCCATCCCGACGAGATCGCGCCCGCCATCCTGCTCGCCGCTTCACGCGTCTCGAGCTTCATGACGGGTGCCAACACCAATGTGGATGGCGGATCGCACTTCCAATGAAGCTCAGGGCAGAATCCCTGTCGGCACTTCGCCGCGATCGGGCGTCTCCTCGCGCCACCGCACCGAACCGACTGGCCGCTCAAGCAACCGCGTGATGCGCAACTCGCCGTCGCCGTAGCGATCCGCGACTATTTTCAACGCGGAAAACTCCTCAGCGGTCAGCCGTGTTCGATGGCGCAGATAATCGTGCCAGGTCGGGCAGTGAAACCGCTCAACCCAGCGCCCGGCATTGGCGATGTCGCGCGCCAGCGACCAGCCGCTCGCGCCGTTGCGACGGCGGATGCGGCGGATTTCCAGCATCGCATCATAAAAGCCGCGGGCATCCGCCTCGGGCACCAGATGCTCGATCTCGATCACGATTGGCCCGCTGCGCCCGGTAAGCGCGAGTTCAGTGTCCGGCTCGGCGAGATCGTGCGACGCCGCGGTAGGGTCGGGAATGTCCTCCGCCGACCGTAGAAAGCGCCCGACAAAGGAGAAACCGATCAGCACCACGCCTGACGCGATCAGCGCCGTCTGCAACGAGGTCTGCTCGACGACGTAGCCCCACATCCAGCTGCCAAGCGCGAAGCCGCCTGCCGCGGTCGCCTGAAACCCTGCCAGCGCGCGACCCGAAACCCAGCGCGGGGCGCCGGTCTGGACCGCAACGTTGAGCGTGGTCAGCGCCTGGGTCCAGATCGCGCCGATCGCGATCAGAAGCGGCGCGGCCATCCAAAGGCTATGCGCGTAGGACAGGGCAATGATCCCCACCGCGGTGATCGCCACCCCGGTTTCGGTCGGCGCGCTGCCCAGCACCGAGCGCAGCTGGCGCATGAACACGCCGCCCAGCACCGCGCCGCCGCCGTAAAAGGCCAGCAGGATGCCGAAAGTCAGCGGCCCGCCGCCCAACTGGATCTTCGAAACCAGGGGCATCAGCCCGGCAATCGACGAAGCGCCGACGCAGTAAAGAAAGCTGCGCAGGATCACCGCACGCATCGGCCCGGAATGCCCGATATATTGGACGCCCGACAGGATCGCGCACCACACGCGCTCCGGCGGCAGCCGCGGCTTTTCGGGCAGCCGCTTCCATCGCCAGAACGCCGCCAGCATCGGCACGTAGAGAAGCACCGACGCCGCAAAAGCCGCTGCCGCACCGGTCACTGCGATGATCGCGCCGCCGACCGCCGGGCCAAAGCTGCGCGCGATGTTGAAGCTGATCGCGTTGAGCGCGACAGCACGCGGCAGATCCTCCCCCGGCACCTGTTCGGAGACCGAGGATTGCCAGGACGGCGTGAAAGTCGTGTTGAAGATCCCGACCAGGAAGCAAAGCCCCAGCAACAGCCAGGGTGTCAGCAATCCGAACCACGCGACGGCAAGCAGCAGCAAATTGGCGAGCGCCGCCCCCGCCATCGCGACGATCGCGACCTTGCGCCGGTCATAGCTGTCCGCGATCGCGCCCGCGGGCATGGCAAAGAACAGGAACGGCAGCATCAGCGCCGACTGGACCAGCGCCACCTTCTCCGCGCTGTCGGTCAGCAGAGTCATCGCCCAGGCCGCGCCGACACCCGTGATCAGCAGTGCAAGGTTCGACATCAGGCTGGCGAGCCAAATCTCGCGGAAATTGCGATGAATCAGCGGCTGGAACGCGCCGGGCCGCGCCTGCTTCTCGGTGGGTCCGCCGCTCATCGTCGTCCGGATAGGCCGCGCCCCACCCAACGGCAACCTGCGCCGGATGCGGGGTCACTCAAGAACGGGTTTCCCGTCGCCGAGCAGATCGAGCGTGTGCATGAAGCGATGTCCGCCCATGGTTTGCGCGCAGGTCCAGCCCAGCTCGACGATCTCTGCGGTGGTGAATTCCTCGGCCAGCTGCAGATAGGTCGCTGGCGTGATCGCATGGTGATCGGTGCACATCAGCGTCAGGAATTTGAGCGCCAGCCGCTCGCGCCGCGAATAATTGGCCGCCTCCGGATCGGCGAGACATTCGACATCATCCTCCGAAACGCTGTCTTCCTTGCGCGATTGCGAGCAAGGGCCGCAGCCGTTGAGCAGCGCGCTGCGCACCCGCAGCAACTCTCGCAGCCGGTCGTCGAGCAGCGAGCGACGGAACATCGCCTTATAGCCCTCATCCATCGCCCGCATCGCCGCCGGAGCGCGCGCCACCACCTGGAGCGGAAGCGTCTGGCTGTACATACCGGTCGCCAGCCCCGCTTCGATGCGTTCGAGCGATTCGGCGTCGAGTGCCTCCATCGGCAAAGGTGCGATCACCGGCATCGTTTCTCTCTCCTATTCGGCGGCAGCGGCCGCCAAGGCCAAAGGTCGACATCATCGTCGGCCGGTTCCCGAACGTCGCTTCCTCCAGGGATTCGTGCAGCCAGTTGAGCGCGGGCTCGTTCCGGCCAAACAACATCGCCGGCATCAGCCCGCTGCTGATTGCTTTGAACGCCTGCCCAACCATCGTGTAATCCTCGTTCTGGAGAACATGATAAAAGGTCTCGAACCGCCCCTGGATGACTGCGGTCTGCTCAGCGGTCGGTTCGGGATTGCGGCTGTAGAAGCGCATTCGTGTCCGTTGCTCGCCCAGCTTCTCGCCCGGATAGATCTGGAAGACCGAGCAGGTGTCCGGATAGATCGCGATCGCGGTGTTGGGAAAAAAGAAGTTCTGGATGCTGAAATGCTCATGAACGTCGCCCCATTCGGCCTCGGGCGTGTCGCTTAGCGCCGTGATCGACTTGCTCGGCCAGGCGATCGAGAAATTCCGGTTCTTCTCGCCCCAGCGCCAGTGATGCGCGACATTGGGTACCTTGAACGGACCAAAGGCCTCGGCGTGCAGCACATGGAAGTGGTAATTTTCGAAATAGGTATCGAGCGCGAGCTTCCAATTGGCGTCGGTGACGATGTCGCGTTCGCCGATCAGCGTGTTGCCTTCCAGGTGCCAGCCCTCGAACCCGCCCGTCCCCGGCCCCATTATCGCCGCCGGATCGATCGGATCGCCAGGAGTCGGCCGCACCCAGATCATGCCATATTGCTCGGCCAGCGGGAGTTCGATCAGCCCCAGCGTGGCTCGATCGACCTCGCCAAACAGCGTTTCGGACGGTAGCCCGATCAGCTTGCCCGCCGTGTCGTATGTCCAGGCATGATAGGGGCAGGTGAACCGCTTCTGGCTGCCGCACAGACCCTCGGTCAGCCGTGCCCCGCGGTGACGGCAGGCATTGAGAAACGCCTTGGCGATCCCATCGCGGCCGCGCACGACCAGCACCGGTACCCCGGTGTCGTCATGCACGCGCCAATCGCCCGGGTTCGGCATGTCCGCGGTGAACGCCATCAGCAGCGGCGTTTCGCGGAACAAGGTTCTTTTCTCGGTTTCGAACAGCGTCTCGTCGAGGTAGCAATCCGGATCGACCGCAATGAGGTCGCGCTCCTGATGCGTCGTCCTGGCATCGATCAGCCGCAGAAGTTCGCGCGCGGTATCATGGATCATGGCCTTGTTTTCGAGGTCGCGCATCTCAATCGGTCCATCCAAAGTTGGTGGTGCGCAACTGGCTGTGCAGGCCAGTGTCCTGCACGACGAAGCTGCGCATCATTTCGCGTCCACGATTGTGGTGCGAATGCTCGGCCATGGGCGGCGTGACGAACAAAGTGTCGGGCAGCCAGTCGATCCGCTCGCCGTCCAGCGTCGAATAGACGCCCTCGCCCTGAATGCTCAGCGTCAGCGCCGCCGAGCTGTGCCGATGCGGGCGCTGGTCTGCGCCAGGCTCGAGCGTATTGATCGCGGACAGCAACGTCGGCGTCGTTACCCGCCGTTCGGCCATCATCGCAGTGAGGAACACCACCGATTTGCCCGCCGCCTGCTGCTCGCCATTGCGGCCGTGCACGTTGCGCAAATGTTGTTCGATGATCTCACCGGGGAACAAGGTGGGCTCGATCGCCGTCTCGTCTGGCCCCGCGCGCAGATAGTCGAGTTCGGGCTCGTTCGTCACCAGCATCAGGATGGCGTCCGAGGATGCGCGATGCCGGACCGCCTCGCCACCCGGCAGGCAAAACGCATCTCCGCACGTCCAGGCGAAGCGTTCGCCCACGCAATCGGTCTCGCCCGCACCGCGGATCACATAATAGACTTCACCGCTCGAATTGAGCTGATGATCGAGCATATCGCCTGAGCGGACCACGACGTAGCGCGCCAGCATGGTGGGTGTCGTAGCCGGCCAGGGGCTCTTCAGCTGTTTGGCCACATCGCAGGCGATCATGCCGGTTGGTGCGTCCACGGCGAACGCCGCCTCACGCTCGGCGAAAAACACTGCGGCCGGCACCTTGGGGATGGGCCGGTCAAACGCCACTTCGGGCGCATAGAAAACCGCCCGTCCGGCGGCGGGCTCAGGCCGTGGCGTGAACGACATATTCGCCATGCTCCTCTTCCTTCTCGGGCAGCAGCACCACCTCCCCCGACACGAGTACATTCAATGCGTCCAGCCCGACTTCGGCGAGCGGCGCCCAATAACCGCGCTCGTCCGCAGGCATCGCGCCGATCGCGAGATCAACATCCTTGCGCAGCACGCCGCGGACATGATCGGCACGCGCGGGCACATGAAGCCGCTTGATCAGGTCGATCGCGAAGCTGCGCCCGGTGCCGACCATCAACGCCTCGCGCAGCGCCGCCGGATGGACCCCCATCGCCTTGCCCAGCGCCAGCGCGCGATAGGCCTGGCCGATATTCACCACCGCCATCAGATTGTTGATCAGCTTGGCATTCATCGCCGCGCCGACATCGCCCATGCGGATCACGGTGCCGGCATAGGTTTCCAGCACCGGCATCGCCCGCGCGATTGCCGGCGCCTCGCCTCCCGCCATCACCAGCAGCTTGCGGGCGAGCGCGGCATGGCCCGAACCCGAAACCGGCATATCCAGCAACGTCACACCCCGCGCCGCCGCCAGCTGCGCCATTTCGACGCAGGTATCGGGCATGATCGTCGAATGGATCGCCAGCAATGTGCGCTTGCCCAGCGCGGCGATCACACCCTTGTCGACCAGCAGCTCGCGGACATCGGCATCGCCGGTCACGCACAGGCACATCATGTCGCTCGCGGCAGCCAGCGCCGCGGGGTTATCCGCGACCTGGGCGCCCCATCCTTCAAACTGCTGCTTCACCGCATCGCGCCGTGCCCAGATACCGAGGGGAAAGCCGCCCTGGACGATCATCCGGGCCATCGGCCCGCCCTGGTCGCCCAGCCCGATGAACCCGACCCGCATCAACTGACACTCGGCGAGAGGCCGCCATCGACATGGAGGTTGGTACCGTTGATGAAGTCCGACCGCGGGCTCGCGAGCATGGTCACCGCATAGGCGATGTCATGGACTTCGCCGATCCGCTTGACCGTTTGCCCGCCGCCCTGCGCGACATAGTCGGCGGCGCGCTGAAGGTCGTCGCCCCAGCCACGCTTGGCCGCAAAATAGGTCAGGAATTTCTCAAGGCCTTCGGTCCGGATCATGCCGGGGGAGACTGCGTTGCTCGTCACGCCAGTCATCGACAGCGATTTGGACAATGCCAGCGACCAGCTCAGCATCGCCAATTTTGCAGGGCCATAATCGGCTTGCGCGGAGGTCGGAGTGATCGCCGCGCCGGTCGCGATGTTGATCACCCGCCCCCAACCGCGTGCCTTCATTTCCGGCACCAGCGCATCGGCCATCCGCACCGCCGAGATCGTGTTGCGCTCATAACTTGCGAGCCAGTCGTCGGCCGTCGTCCCGAACCAGCCGCGATTCTCGCTCGCCGTCCCGCCGCCGGCATTGTTGACGAGGATATCGATCCCGCCGAAAGCCGCCGTCGCGCCCGCGGCCACCGCCGCGGCCTCTTCGTCGGAGGAAAGATCGCCAACAACCGCAACGACCTCCCCGCCCTCGTTGCGGAGCATCGCCGCCACCGCCTCGGCGCGCCCGGCGTTGCGACCGGTCACCACCACCCGGACACCCTCGCCCATCAGCATGCGGGCGATCCCCACGCCGATCCCCGAGCTGCTTCCCGTCACCAGCGCACACGTGCCTGTCAGTTCCAGATCCACGTCTATTCCCTCACCAGCAGCATGCAGCCCGCCATTGGACCGCCCGCTGTACAGTTGGCGCTCACCCGCACATCCTTGGGCACCTGCCGATCGCCCCCGCGGCCCCAGATTTGGGTGCAAGCCTCGTGCAGCTGGCCGTAGGCATGAAGCCGCCCCGCCGAGAGCTGGCCGCCCCCGGTATTGATCGGCATTTCGCCTTCCAGTGCGATGCGTTTGCCCCCCTCGACAAACGCCGCCGCATCGCTGTGCGAACAGATACCCATCGATCCCAGCCAAGCCAGGGTATGATAGGTGAAGCCGTCGTACAGCTGGGCGACGTCGAGATCGGCGGCGGTCAGGTCGGTCCGCGACCACATCATCTCCGCGACCGACAGAGTCGCCTGGGTCGCCGGCGTCTCGATCTGCGACCAGCTATAGCGCCGGTGCAGCGCAGATCCGATCGCCTCGATCCCGATCACCGGATTGCGCAGATCCCGCGCCGCCTCGCGCCGCGATACCACTAGCGCCACCGCCCCGTCGCAGGGCACATCGCAATCATAAAGATGAAGCGGCGTGCAGATGACCGGCGACGCCAGATAATCGTCGATCGTGATCGGATCGCGATACACCGCCTTGGGATTGAGCGATGCGTTGCGCCGGTTATTGACCGCAATCCACCCCACCTGCTCCGGCCGTGCGCCATAATCATGCACGAAACGCTGGAAATAGAGCGACTGCTGTACTGCGGCCGACAATGCCCAATAAGGCGCGAACTCCATCAACTGCCCGTGTGCGCGCTCGCTGCCCTTGAACAGCGCATTGGCAAATGTCCCGCCCTTGCGCGCCGAGGCCTCATAGACGGTTCGGAACACCAGCACATGGTTGCAATAGCCGGCACAGATCGCTGCAATTGCATTGAACACTGCGCCCAATTGCCCCGGATTTTCGCCGCCTCCCGAATACCAGTCGGGCTGAAGCCGAAGTGCATCCATCAAAGCCGGCACGCTTACTGGTGAGAAGCCCGACCCGTTATTGTCGCCGCCCGGATAACTCGACACGCCGTCGATATCCGAACGCTTGAGCCCCGCATCCTCGATCGCCTCGAGGCATGCGTCGATCGTCAGCCCCATCGCGGTCTTGCTGGCATTGCGCGAGACTTCAGACATGCCGATCCCGGTGATCGCACAGTCCTTCTCACCGTTCCGGGTCATGATGCGGGTCCAAACAGCGGGACATGCAAGTCCTCGACCGCTTCGAACCGCACCGCCACCTTCATGCCGATGGCAATGCTCTCCGGATCGCACCCGACGATATTGGATGGCAGCCGCAGCCCCGCCTGCTCCTCCAGTTCGACCAGTGCGAGTACATAGGGCACCGGCAATCCTGGCAGCCACGCCTTGTGGTTCACCGTGAAGCTGAACACTTCGCCGCGCCCCGAAACCCGCTCGGGTCTCACGTCCCGGCTCTCGCACGCGGGACAGAACGCTACCGGCGGATGCACATAATAGGCGCACGCGCCGCACCGCGCGATCATCAGCGCGCCATCGGCCCCACCGGTCCAGAAGGCCCGGTTGTCCTCGTTCACCGCGGGCAAGGGCCGCACCGGCGCGCCAGTCATGATCGCTCTCTCCCGGTCCTTCGGACTCTATGGACCGAGCTAGGCCGAAAGCCCCGGCAACAGCCAGTGCGAGACGAATCCATCGCCTATCTGCTCGCATGGACGGCTGGCTTGGCTTTGCGCCCACGCTCCGCCACGGTCGATCCTCAGGAGAGCTCATATGCGATACTCGAAGCTCGGCCATAGCGGGCTCGTTGTCTCCAAACTGGCGTTTGGAACCATGACGCTGGGCGCCGCCTGGGCGGGGCCGCTCGCTGCGTTCGACAGCAAGGATAGCGACGCGCTTGTCGGCCAGGCGCTCGACGCCGGAATCAACTTTTTCGACACGGCAGACATTTATCACAAGGGCGAATCCGAGATTCTGCTCGGCAAGGCGCTGGGCGGACGGCGCAACGAGGCCGTGATCGCCACCAAGGTCGGCATGCGCACCGGCCCCACTCTCGCCGATGCGGGACTTGCGTCCCGGCATATCCACGCCTCGATCGACGCCAGCCTCACCCGGCTGGGTACCGACCATGTCGAGGTCTATATCTGCCACCGGCCCGATGCGCTCACGCCGCTCGAGGAAACCCTCGAGGCGCTGGACGCCGTCGTTCGCGCCGGCAAGGCACGCTATATCGGCTTTTCGAACTGGCCCGCCTGGCTGGCCGCCAAGGCGGTGGCGATGCAAAGGGCCAACGGACTGGCGCGCTTCGTCACCGGCCAGATGTATTATTCGCTGATCGCCCGCGACATCGAGCATGACTACGCCCCGATGGCGCAGGACGCCGGCATCGGCACGATGGTGTGGAGCCCACTCTCCAGCGGCTTCCTGTCGGGCAAGTACACCCGCGAGGATCCCGAGGGCGCCAATGGCCGGCTCAACACGATGGACCTGCTCCCGTTCGACCGGGAGCAAGGCTATGGCGTGGTCGATGCCCTCAGGACGATCGCTGATGCGCGCAGTGTCCCCGTGGCGGCGGTCGCGCTGGCCTGGGTACTCGATCGTCCAACGATCTCGACCGCGATCATCGGCTTTACGTCAGCGGCCCAGTTCGACGCCAATCTCGCCGCCGCCGATCTCGCGCTGACGGCCGAGGAAATCGCTGCGCTCGACGCTGCGTCAGCGCCGGTCACTCCCTATCCCCAGAACTTCATCGCCCGTTTCGAAAACGACGCGCGCGCAAAGGCGATCCAATGACCTCAGACCAGACTCGCCTGTCTCGCCGCACGATGCTGGCGCTCGCGGGGCCCAGCATCCCGCTCGCAGCGCTCAGCCTGCCGCTCGTCGTCTATCTGCCGGCTTTCTACACGGGGACGCTGGGCCTCGATCTCGCCGCGGTCGGATCGGTATTCATGATCGTCCGGCTGCTCGATATCGCCTTCGATCCGTTCATCGGCGGCGTCATGGACCGCGTGAAGACCCGCTTCGGCCGCTATCGGCCCTGGCTGGTGGTCGCTGCGCCGATGATCATGCTGGCGATCGGCATGCTGTTCATGGCACACAAGGGCGTCGGCACGCTCTATCTCACCTTCTGGCTGCTGTTCGCCTATGCCGGCTGGTCGATCATGAGCCTCGCCCAGCTCGCGCTCGCGGCGAATGTTTCACCCGATTATCACGAGCGGTCGCGCATCTACGGCTGGTGGCAGATCGCGTTTTCAATCGGGATGATCGGCGCGATGCTGATGCCGAAGATCGTGTCGCTGTTCGGCGTATCGGGCCAGGCCCAGAGCATGGCGGCGATGGCCTGGCTGGTGATCGTGCTGGCGCCCGTGATGGTTGCGATCACGGTGCTTTCGGTGCGCGAGCGGCCAGTGGCGGTCAGCCGCACCGGCGGCGGCATGCGCGAATATTTCGAGCTGATGCGCAACTCGACCGTCCAGAAGCTGCTGGCATGCGAAGGCCTGCTCGGCCTCGCCGGGGGCGCGACCTCGACGTTGGCGCTATTCTTCTTCACGCGGACCAAGGGGCTCGATGCCGCCGATCTCGGCCTGCTCTTCATTGTCCATGCCGTGCTCGGCCTGACCTTCACGCCGCTCTGGTCATGGCTGGCGATCCGCGTCGGCAAGCATCGCGCGCTCGGCAGTGCGAGCATCCTCTATGCTGTCGGCCAGCTCGCGATCATGCTTGCTCCGGCGGGCAATCTCCTGATCCTGCTTGCTTGCCAGGGCATTATCGGCGTCGCCTATGGCGCGGCCTCGCTGCTGCCCCGCGCAATGATCGCCGATATCAGCGACGAAGAGCGGCTGCGCACCGGTCAGGAGCGCACCGGCCTGCTCTACGCGCTGCTGATCGGGGTGTGGAAGATCGGCCAGGCCGTCTCGGTCGGCATCATGTTCTGGGCGCTGGCGATGTTCGGTTTCAATCCGGCGCCTGACGCCGCGAATACTGCTTCGGCGGTGCAGGGCCTGCAGATTCTCTATATCGGCCTGCCCATCCTGCTCTGCCTCGGCGCCGCGCTGATCGCTTTTCGCTATCCGCTCACTGCCCAACGCCACGCGGAAATCCGCGCCGAACTGGAGCGTATCGATGCAGCGCCCGCTCTCTGAATCCGGCCCGAGCGCGCTTTCCGAATGGCGCACCGGCTGGGGCCTCGTCCTTGCCGCCTGTTGCGGCGTCGCGCTGGGCAGCGTCCAGATCTACGCCACTGGGGTTTTCGTCGCGCCGCTCGAGGCTGAATTCCACTGGTCTCGCGCCGATATTTCCGCCGGCATGCTCGCCCCCTCGATCTTCGGCGTATTGTTCTCGCCGCTGCTCGGGCTTTGCATTGATCGTTGGGGCGCGCGCAGGCTAGCCCTTCCCGGCACGATCGCGATGTGCGCGGCAACGGCAGCCCTCTCGCTTGCCGGCCCCTCGATCTACAGCTGGTGGGCACTCTGGGTGGTCTTCGGCGCAGCGGCGCTGTTCCAGAAACCAACCATCTGGTCGACCGCCGTTTCTTCGCATTTCAGCACCAGCCGGGGCCTGGCGCTCGCAGCCATGCTCTCCGGAACCGGCCTGTCCCAGGCGTGCCTGCCCACCATCACGCGGCTGCTGATCGATGAGATCGGCTGGCGCGGCGCCTATATCGCGCTCGGCGGCGGGTTCGCGGCGGTGGTGCTGCCGATGCTATGGTTTTTCTTTCACGATGCGCGCTTCTCGAAACGCGGCGTGGTGCCCCAGCATGCGGTCTCGGGCTGGACGGCGCGTCAGGGATTTCGCACGCGGCAATTCTGGCAGCTGTGTCTCGCTGCCTTCATGATCACCGGGGTCATCGTCGCCTTTGTATTCCATCTCGTCCCGCTCTTGTCGGAGATGGGACTGACCCGCGCCAGCGCCACCTATGTCGCCGGCATCGCCGGCATCTTCTCGGTCGTAGGCAGGCTGGCGGTTGGGGTCATGCTCGATCGCTGGCCGGGACCGCCCGTCGGTGCGGTAAGCGTTGTGCTCCCAGTGATCGCCGCCGGCTTGCTCCTCGCCTTTCCCGGCTCGCTGACGATGGCGATCGTCGCGATCGTGTTCCTGGGCCTTTGCATCGGCGGGGAATATGACTCGGTCATCTATCTCTCGACTCGCTATTTCGGGATGCGAAGCTTCGGCACGCTGTTCGGCTTCGTCGCGGCGGCATTGCTTGCGGGCGTGGGGCTGGGGCCGTGGGTCGCAGGCAAGATCCACGATGTCACCGGGTCGTACGACTTGTTCCTGTGGCTGGTGATCCCTCTGGCGATCCTGTCATCGCTCCTGCTGGGAACGCTGGGTCGTTATCCGGAGCATGTGGCGGACTAGGACCGCGCGGCCTTGTCCCGCGCGTCGATGCCCCGCGCGGCCGCCTTTGCCGCCGCCCATTGCTCGCCGCTCCATTCCGTGAGAGCCGAGAAGTTCTGCCCCGTCGCCTGCCACGCCGCGCCATCGATTGCGATGGTCTGGCCGTTCACGAACTCCGCTCCCGGCGCGAGCAGGAAGACCGCCAGGTTGCCCAGCTCCTCGGGCCGCCCGGTCCGTCCCATCGGGTTCCATCCCAGGCGGCTATCGCCGGTCGGATTGAGCCGCACGCTCGCACCCTCGGTCTGGAACGGCCCCGGACAGATCGAATTGAGCCTGATTCCGCGCCCGCCCCATTCCACCGCCAGCGACTGAGTCATCACATTGACCCCCGCCTTGGACATCGCCGACGGCACCGCAAAGGGCGAACCGTTCCACACCCAGGTCGCGAGGATCGACACCACCGACGCCTTGTCGCCCGCCGCCAGCCAGCGCTTGCCGCATGCCTGAGTCATCTGGAACGTGCCCTTGAACACGATATCGGCGATCGCATCGAACCCGCGGATAGACAGATCCTCGGTCCGCGCGATGAAATTTCCCGCAGCGTTGTTGACCAAGCCGGTGAGGGGGCCCTCCGCCCAGATCGTATCGAGCATCGCCTCGATCGCTTCGCCGGATTTGATGTCGCACACGATCGGGATGGCGCGGCCGCCCATCCCCGCTGCCGCTTCCTCCAGTACCGCCTGCCGCCGACCGCACAGATAGACGGTCGCGCCGAGCTTTGCACAGGCCGCGGCGATCTCCTTGCCAAGGCCGCTGCCGCCGCCGGTCACCAATATGCGGGCGTCCCGCAGCAATCCTTCCGCGAACATCGGCGCTCTCCCATCGTCCGCTTCCGGCTTGGCGCGCATGGACCGCGCGGGTCAACGCAAGCGGAGCACATATCCGATACTTGACCGCGAAGCCTTTGCACCGCGGCTGCAACTGGATCAGGGACAGGGCCATAAGGAGCGGATGAAACCATGCCCTATCTCTATTCGGACGAGCAGAACCAGATTCGCGAGGAAGTCCGCCGCGCGCTTGCCGGCACGGTCGATGCCGCCACGCTGCGCGGGTTGCTCGAAGCGGAAGGCCAGTATGACACCAGCTTCTGGCAGGCGGCGCGCGACATGGGCTGGACCGCGATGGGCATCGCCGAGGAGGATGGCGGGCTCGGCCTGTCCATCATCGAAACGCTGATCGTCGCCGAGGAAAGCGGCCGCGTCGTCGCCGGCGCGCCATTCCTGGCTACGGGCTTCGCCGCTGCACATGCGCTGAAGCTCGGCGGCCAGGCCGAGCTGCTCCAGGCGCTCGCATCGGGCGAAAAGGCTGCCGCTCTCGCCTTCGCCGAAAGGTCCGAGCCCTTGGCGCAGGCAGTCATTCTCTCCGCCGACAATCGCCTGACTGGCGAAAAGACAGCGATCCTCGGAGCGGCACGCGCCGACTTCGCCGTGGTTTTGTGCTCCTCGTCCACCGGAATTCCGCAACTGGCCGTGGTCGATCTCGATTCGGAGGGCGTGACCCGCACGACCTTCTCCACCATCGATAATAGCCGCTGCATCGCCACCCTCCGCTTCGACGGCGCCTCCGCGACCCTCCTCCCGCTCAACGATCCTTCGCAGGTCGCCCGCGCCTGCCTCGGCCGCCTCGCCCTGCACCTCGCCGGGGAAGCGGTGGGCGGCACCGACAGCTGCATTGCCCTCGCCTCCAGCTACGCCAACCAACGTCAGGCCTTCGGCCAGGCAATCGGCAAGTTCCAGGCGGTCAAGCACGCCATCGCCGAGATGTACGTCGCGAACGAGCTCGCCCGCGCCTCCATCCTCGACGCCGCTGTCCGGCTCGACAATGGCGACCCCGATGCCGAGGCCTATGTCGCCGCCGCCCGCCTCAACGCGGTCCACGCCTATGAGTCTTCGGCAGCCGCCGCGACTCAGGTACATGGCGGTATCGGCGTGACGTGGGAGGCCGATATGCACCTTCATTACCGCCGCTCCCGCAGCATCGCCGCCGAAGCCGGCGCGCCCTGGTTCTGGGAAGACCGCATCGCCACGCATCTGGAGGCAGCATGATGCCCGATCTCGACGCCTATCGCGCGACCGCCCGCGCGTGGCTCGCCAGCCACGCCGCCGAATACGGGGTCGAGGCCCGCCGCGGGCTGAGCGAAGCCGATGACCTCGCACTCGGCCGCCGCTGGCAGCGCCTCAAATACGACAGCGGCTATGCCGGCATTTCCTGGCCCAAAGCCTATGGCGGCGGGGGCGGATCCGAACTCGAGCAGGCGATCTTCGCCGAAGAGGAAGCTAAATTCGGCTTCGGCACCTCCTATTTCGGCATCAGCCTTGGCCAGCCGATTCCGGTGATGCTCAAATATGCCGATGAGGAACTCCGCCAGCGCTTCGCGCACCCCGCGCTCAAAGGCGAGGAGATCTGGTGCCAGCTTTTCTCCGAGCCCGCTGCGGGATCGGACCTTGCCGGCATCCGCCTCAAGGCCTTCCGGGATGGTGACGACTGGGTGCTTACCGGGCAGAAGCTCTGGACCAGTTGGGCGCAATATTCGGACTATGGCGTGATCGTCACACGTACCGACCCGAGCGTCGCCAAGCACAAGGGCCTGACCTATTTCTGGCTCGACATGAAGACGCCGGGCATCACCGTTCGCCCGGTCAAGCTCGCCAATGGCGAGGAAGACGTCAATGAGGTCTTCTTCGACGAGGTTCGTATCCCCGACAGCCAGCGTCTCGGTGCTGTCGGCGGTGGCTTCGGCGTTGCGCTCGATACGCTGATGATCGAGCGTTATTCGGCGGCGGACGAGGGCGGTTTCGGCCCCGCGCTCGATGCATTCGTCGAGATCGCCAAGTCGGCCACGATCAACGGCCGCCCCGCGATCGACGATGGCCGCACCCGCCGCGACATCGCCAATGCCTTCCGCCAGCAGCGTGCGCTCGTTGCGATCCGCACCAAGACCTTCATGGCGCTACAGCTGGGCGCCGAGCCAGGCCCAGAGGGGGCGATCCACAAGCTCGTCTCGATGCGCCTGCGGCAGAAAATGTCCGCTGCGGCGATGGATCTGATGGGTGGCGCGGGCTCCGGGCTCGATCCCGATCGCTTCCCCAAGGAGGATTGGGCGCATAGCTGGCTGACCGTGCCGACGCTCCGCATCGCCGGGGGTGCCGACGAAATGCTGCTGAATACCATCGCCGAGCGCCTGCTCGGCCTGCCGCAAGACTACCGCCCCGACAAGGCGGTGCCGTTCGACCAGATCCAGCCCAGCCGCTGACGGAGCCCCAATGACCGCGATCAACGAGGGCACGACCCTCACCATCGAAGACGGCATCGCCGTCGTCACGCTCGATTTCCCGCCGGTCAACGCCATGTCCCCGGCGCTGATGGACGGACTGTACGATGCGCTGATGGCGGCCCTTGCCGACGACGCTGCGAAGGCGATCGTGCTCATTTGCGCGGGCCGTACTTTCATCGCGGGCGCCGATCTCAAATCGCTCGGCAAGGTTCAGCCCAAGGTCGATTTCTTCGCGCTGCAGGACAGTATCGAAAATTCGCCCAAGCCCACGGTCGCGGCGCTCCACGGCACAGCGCTGGGCGGCGGCATGGAGACCGCGCTCACCTTCCATTACCGCATTGCCGTACCCTCGGCACGGATGGGGCTGCCCGAGGTCACGCTCGGCCTGCTTCCCGGCGGCGGCGGCACCCAGCGCCTGCCGCGCATCACCGGCGCCGAGGCTGCACTCGATCTGCTGATCTCGGGCCGTCAGGTCGGCGCGAAGGAAGCGCTCGGGATTGGATTGATCGACCGGCTGGCGACCGAGGGCCAGCTTCGGGAAGATGCCATCGCCTTCGCGCAGGAGCTCGCGGCAGCGGGCAACTCTCCCAAGCGCATCCGCGATCTCGAAGACAAGGTAGCCGCCGACCGCGCCGATCCCGAACTCTTCGCGCGTTTCCGCGCCAGCCATGCCAAACAGCTGACCGGGCTCGACGCACCTCAGGCCATCCTCCGCTGCGTGGAAGCCGCCGTCGCCGGGCCGTGGGAATCCGGAATCGCTGTCGAGCGATCCGAGTTTCAGAGGGTGCTCAAAGGCCCGCAATCCGCTGCGCTCCGCCACGTCTTCATGGCAGAACGCGCCGCGCAGAAGATTCCGGGGCTCGCCCCCGATCTCGCACTGCTCCCGGTCAACACGGTTGGAATCGTCGGTGCGGGCACGATGGGCGGCGGGATCGCCATGGCCTTCCTCGCCGCAGGTTTCCCGGTCACAATCGTCGAGACACAGCAGGCGGCGCTCGACCGCGGCATTGCGAACATCCGAACCACACTCCAGTCGCGGGTCGATCGCGGCAAACTGGCGCAGGACAAGGCCGATGCCCAGATCGCAGCACTGACGCCGAGCCTCGACCTCGGTCCGCTGGCCGACGCGGATCTGGTGGTCGAAGCGATCTTCGAGAATCTCGCCGTGAAACAGGATCTGTTCGGCAAGCTGTCGGCCGTAGTACGCCCGGATGCGATCCTCGCGACCAACACCTCGTTCCTCGACGTCAACGCGATCGCGTCCGCCGCGACGAACCCCGAGCGCGTTCTCGGCATGCACTTCTTCTCGCCGGCGAACATCATGCGCCTTCTCGAAGTGGTGCGCGCGGAAAAGACCGGGGATGCCGTGCTCGCGACCGTGATGGGGCTGGCCAAAAAGCTGGGCAAGGCAGCAGTCGTATCGGGTGTCTGCCACGGCTTCATCGGCAACCGTATGCTCGCCGTCCGTCAGATTGAGGCGGACGCGATGGTGCTGGAAGGCGTACTGCCGTGGGAGATCGACCGCGTCCTTGCCGATTTCGGCTTTCCGATGGGTCCGTTCGCGATGCTCGATCTCGCGGGCCTCGATATCGGCTGGGAGGGCGAGGCCGATACCGTCAAGTCGCGCCTCGTCGCCGCGGGCCGCAAGGGCCAGAAGACCGGCGCCGGCTATTACGACTATGCGGGCAAACAGGCATCGCCTTCGACGGTAACACTGGATGTGGTCGCCGGGCTGGCCGGGGCCGCACCCGGATCGGTCACGCTCGGCGACGCCGAGATCCTCGATCGCTTGCTGCTGCCGATGATCAACGAAGGTGCGAAGATCCTCGACGAAGGGATTGCGCTGCGCGGATCGGACGTCGATCTGGTGTGGATCACCGGCTATGGCTGGCCGGCGTATCGCGGCGGTCCGATGTTCCATGCGGACGCCATCGGCCTGCCGGCAGTTGTCGAAGGTCTGGGCAAGATCGGCATCGAGCCTTCGCCCCTCCTCAGCCGGCTCGCACAGGAAGGCGGATCGCTGGCGAACTACGCCGGCTGATCCCCCAGCAATTCGGCAAGCTCCTCGGCCACCAGGTCGAGCCCCACCTCGACATCGAAGCGTGGCGCATCCTCCGCCGCCGCGCTCGCAAACTGGTCAACGCGCGCAAGCGCGAGGCCGAGCCGTGTATCGGTACGCACGCCACCGTTCGCCAACGCCGGGAAGCGCTCGCGCAACATCCCCGCCAGCACCTCGCGATTCTCGTCCAGCAGCCGTCTCGCAGCCTCATCGTTGGCGAGCCCGAGATGAAAGAGCGGCATCGCATCCCGATGCCGGCGCAGCGCCGCGACATATTCGACCAGCCAGGCCCGCGCTGCGGCGACATCGACCAAGGGCGCATCGCACAGCTCGCGAAAGATCAGCCGGACACCCCGCATGTTCGACGCGAGCAGCTCGAGCAGGATCGCATCCTTGTTGGCGAAATGCAGATAAAGCGTCGCCCGGCCGACCCCCGCCTTGCGTGCGATTTCCTCGACCGAGGTTTCGGCCACGCCCTGCTCGTAAAAGCATTGCCGCGCCGCATCGGCGATCCGCCGCCGCGTGATCCGCCGCTGATCCTGCCGCGATGTCGGCCGCTCAAGGCTCATGCGAAACGCATATGTGATAGGTCGTCCAAGCCGGTCATTGTCATTGGACAGCTGCCAGTTCGCTGGACAATTGTCCAGCCAAGGAGAGTCGAATGACAGCAAGCGGAGTCTTGGCCGGAAAGGTCGCGCTCGTCACCGGCGGGAGCCGCGGCATGGGCCGGGAGATGGTCCTCGCCTTCGCGCGCGAAGGGGCCGACGTGATCATCGCCAGCCGCAAGTTCGACGCGTGCGAAGCGGTCGCTACAGAGGTTCGCGCGCTCGGCTGCCGCGCCCTGCCGATCGCCGCGCATACCGGCGACTGGGATCAGATGGAGGCGCTCGCCGAAGCAGCCTGGGCCGAATGGGGCCGTATCGACATACTGGTCAACAATGCCGGCATGTCTCCGGTTGAGCCGAGCAGCGTCGCCACCAGCGAAGCGCTGTTCGACAAGGTCATCGCGGTCAATTTCAAGGGCCCCTTCCGGCTTGCCGCACTGCTCGGCACGCGCATGCGCGACGCCGGGAGCGGATCGATCATCAATGTCTCGTCGCTCGGCGCGAAGAATCCCGTGCCCGGCATCATTCCCTATGCCGGCGCAAAGGCCGCACTCAACGCAATGACGGTGGGCCTGGCACGCGAGTTCGCGCCCCACGTCCGGGTCAACACCATCTCGCCAGGCATGTTCGCCACCGACATCTCGAAACATTGGGTCGATACCGAACGGATGCAGGCCAACATCCCGATGCGCCGTTTCGGCGAGCCGCACGAGATCATCGGTGTCGCGCTCTATCTCGCGTCGGACGTGTCCTCCTACACCACCGGGGCGGATATTGCGGTAGGGGGTGGCATCTGATGCGTGCGCTGCGCAGCCATGTTGTCGGCGGTCCCGAGACGCTCACGCTCGACGAGATTGCGGATCCTGCGACCGTGGAAGGCGAAGTTCTGATCGCAGTCCATGCAGCGGCCCTCAACTATCCCGATGTCCTGCTCATCCAGGATCTCTACCAGATGCGCCCGGCGCGTCCTTTCTCCCCCGGCTCCGAAGTCGCGGGCGTCGTCGAGGCTGTGGGCGCTGGCGTGACCGCGTTCAAGCCCGGCGACCGCGTGATCGGCCTTACGGCATGGGGCGGACTCGCCGACAAGATCTTAGTCCCCCAATCGGGCTGCATTGCGATCCCGGGCTGCGTGCCGTTCGACGAGGCGGCCGCACTGATGGTGACCTATGCGACCAGCCACTACGCCCTGCGCGATCAGGCAGCGATCCAGCCCGGCGAGACATTGCTTGTCCTTGGCGCATCGGGGGGTGTCGGCATCGCTGCGATACAGCTTGGCAAGGCTTGCGGCGCCAAGGTGATTGCCGCCGTCTCCTCCGACGCGAAGGCCGAACTGGTCCGCAGCCTCGGCGCCGATGCAGCCGTGATCTATCCCGCCGACCTCACCGATCGCGCCGCCGCGCGTGCCTTCACCGATGCGATCAAGGCCGAGGGCAATATCGACGTCGTGCTCGATCCGGTCGGCGGCCCGTACACTGAACCCGCCTTTCGCGCGCTCGGCTGGCAGGGAAGGTATCTGGTGATCGGGTTCACCGCCGGTATCCCCAGCCTTCCACTGAACCTCACCCTGCTAAAGGGTGCGCGGGTCATTGGCGTCTTTTATGGCGATTTCTCCCGCCGGGAGCCGGAAAAGCGCCTCGCCTATCTCGGCGAGATCGCGGCGCTTCACGCCGCGGGCAAGATCCGTCCGCATATCTCCCAACATCTGCCGCTCGCGCGCGCGCCCGAGGGCTTGGCAGCACTCGCCAATCGCCAGGCGACCGGAAAGATCATCATCGAGTTCCAGCCATGATCGTCAACCAGCTTCATCCCCACTTCATGGCCGAAGTGACCGGGCTCGATCTTTTGACGCCGCTTACCCCGGATCAGGCCCGCGCCGTGCAACAGGCAATCGATACCCATGCGGTCCTTGTCTTCCGCCACCAGGCAGCAATGGACGATGAGGCGCAGATCGGTTTCAGCGCGCTATTCGGCCCGCTTCAACGGTCGATCACCGTTCACCGGGAGGATACCGAACGCCGCCTCAAGCGCGACGAGCTCAGCGACATTTCCAATGTCGATGAGGAAGGCCGCCGCCTCGCCGCCGATGACCGCCGCCGGCTCCTCCAGCGCCCGGCCCGCCTCTGGCACACCGACAGCTCGTTCCGGGATCCGCCGGGTCGTTACACCTTCCTCGCCGCGCGGATCCTTCCGCCTGAAGGCGGCGACACTGAATTCGCCGACATGCGTGCCGCCTATGATGCGCTGGACGAAGTAACGAAGCTCGCGCTCACGGGCCTGCGCGTCTTCCATTCGCTGGGCCGTTCTCGCCTTCTCGCCGACGCACCCGCGCTCAGCCCCGACGAGGAACGCAACCTTCCCGGCGCCGAACAGCCTCTGGTACGCCGTCACCCTTCGGGGCGGGACGCACTCTATCTTGCCTCGCATGCCGAAAGCATCGTTGGATGGGACGCGACGGAAAGCCGCGAGCTTCTCGATCGACTCACCGAGCACGCGATACGTCCGGAGTTCGTCCACAGTCATCAGTGGCGCGGTGGTGACTTTGTGATGTGGGATAACCGCTGCACGATGCACCGCGCCACGCCCTTTCGTGACGATCTTTATCGCCGCGATATGCGCCGAACGACAGTCGCCGACGGCTGAGCCGTTTCGGACGCGACATATTCGCAACACTCCGAGCAATCCCTGATGGACCGTCAGCACGGATGTGCTGAATGGTTCTCCCAAAGTGGATCGCAAACCGACATGCTGTATGTTCCCATTCAGCCGACGCGAAGAAATCGGCCAGCAATCACAACACCCGAGGAGGGGATATGACGTCGATTTCCAAGCGCGCGCTGCTCGCAAGTTGCGCTGCCATCATCTTCAGCGCCACGCCGGCTTTGGCCAATAGCAGCGACCCCGTCACCAGCGATGATCCGACCGCCGCGGCGCAGGACGACACGAAGGCGCAGGACAGCACCGACAACGGTGAGATCGTCGTGACCGCCCGCCGCCGCGAAGAAGCGCTTTCGCGTGTTCCGGTCGCCGTCACTGCGTTTGGCAGCGATCAGCTCGAGAACCGCTCAATCACCTCGATCGAGCAGCTGACCCAGGCGACGCCGGGCCTGACCTATGGCCGCTCGGGCGGCAGCGCCAATCCGCAGATCGTCATCCGCTCGCAGAGCCGCTCCAATATCGGTGACGCCGCGCAGCCGGTGCTGACCTATTTCGCCGACGTGCCGCTTCCTTATGTTGCAAGCGTCATCCCGACCTATGACCTCGCCTCGGTCCAGGTCCTCAAGGGGCCGCAAGGCACGTTGTTCGGCCGCAACTCAACCTCGGGCGCAGTGCTCGTCTATCCGGTCGCGCCGAACTACGAACTCGGCGGCTATGTGTCGGCCTCGTACGGCAACTACAACGCGATCGTCGCGGAAGGCGCGATCAATATCCCGGTCATCACCGATCATGTCGCGATCCGCGTCGCCGGCCAGCGCAACAAGCGCGACGGCTACACGGTTTCGCAGATCACCGGACAGGATCTGGACAATCGCAACGACTTCTCCTTTCGGGTCTCATTGCTGATTGAAGCGGGACCGGTCCACAACACCACGGTTTACGACAGCATCCGCTGGGAGCGCCAGGGCGACGGCGCATTGCTGACCCATCTCTATCCAGGCACGATCACGCCGCGGCTGCCGACCTTCAACGTCCTGTACGACTGCAACACTTCGGCCTCGTGCGACGTGGATCTCGCGCTGGCCCGCCAGCAGGCAGCCGGCATCCGTAAGAATTTCACTTCGCCCCGCGTGTTCCAAAATGTCCAGCTTCAGGGCCTCTCGAACACGACGACGGTCGATGCCGGCAGCATCACGTTCAAGAACATTCTCGGATATCGCACAGCATTTCACTATAGCCTTACCGATACCGATGGCACCGAAATGGGCCTGACGACCGCAGAGAATCTTCAGGACTTCAGCCAGTTCAGCGAGGAATTCCAGGTTCAGGGATCATTCCTCGGTGATCGCCTCGATACCATCCTCGGCGCCTTCTACGTGAAATCGCGCCCGAGCGGCCGTAACGGCCTCATCGTAGCCGCCTTCACGCCGCGCCTCCCTGCGTCGCTGATCCAGAGTTATCGCACCCAGACCAGCAAGGCACTGTTCGGGCAGGCGACCTTCGACTTTGGCAGCGGCGTGAAGCTCGATGCCGGTGCGCGTCACACCTGGGACAGCACCACTGCCTGCGCGCTGGGCTATCCCGCCAACAACCCGTTCGTTTTCGGAACCCCGGTGGCGACGCTGGACCAGTGCCGCAACGGCGGTACGATCACCGTCAATGCCACGCCGCGCGCAATTCAGGGTACGCAGGCCACCGTGAAGTCGCAGGCGTGGACCTGGAACGTCGGACTCAACTACCAGGCGAGCGAGAATGTCTTCGTCTATGGCACGGTTCGCCGGGGGTATCGCGCGGGCGGCGTCAACACGCCGGTTCTGGGCGGCATCCTGACCCCCTTCCAGACCTACGCGCCGGAAACGGTGGTCGACGCCGAAGTCGGCCTGAAGACTCACTGGTCGGCGGGCGGCGTGCGCGGCACGTTCAATGTCGATTTCTTCCGCGGCACCTATACGGGGTCGCAGCGCGGCGTGAACGGCACCAACAATAATTTCGACGGTGACGGAAATCCGAACAACGATCCGTCGGCGGGCACGATCATCATCAACGCCGGCCGCGCGCGCGTGCAGGGCTTCGACGTCGATTTCACGATCACGCCGACGCGTGGTCTCACCCTCTCGGGCTTTGCGAGCTACAATGACGCGAAGTATCTGGAAGTCGGGACGCCGGCGATCCTGGCCTCGCGCAATGCCTTCCCGGCGAACGCAGCCGATACCGCCTTCCCGTACGCTCCCGCGCTTACCCTGGGGGGAAGCGTGAGCTACGAGACGACGCTCAGCGACGGCATGGGTGGCATTTCGTTCAATCTGGACGGGTATCGCGCCAGCCGGACTTACTACAGTCCGTTCAAGACCGATCTCAACCTGAGCCGTCCGGCCTATGCGGTATTCAACGCACGGATCGATTGGGAGGATATTGGCGGGTCGCCGGTCACGCTCGGCCTCTATGCCCGCAACCTCTTTGACGAGGAATATTCGGTGGGCGGAGCCAACACCGCCACGTCGGCCGGCTATGCTTCGCTCTTCTACGGCGAGCCGCGGATGTACGGGATACAGGGCCGCATCAAGTTCTGACGCGTTCCAATCCTTGAGTAAGAAGACGGCGGGCCGGTTTCGGTCCGCCGTTTTCGTTTCTGCGCGCAGCGGGAGAGATTCGATGCAACCAACCATGCTCCAGGGTGCCGGCGTCCGGATCGCCGCCGATATCGGCGGGCCTGCCGACGGGGCGCCGGTAGTGCTTCTGCACGGTGGCGGCCAGACGCGCTTTTCATGGGGCTCGGCGGCAGCGACGCTTGCCGGCGCCGGCTACCGCGTCCTGTCGCTGGACCTGCGCGGGCATGGCGAAAGCGGCTGGTCGCCCGACGGCGACTATGGTCTCGACCGGTTCATCGACGATCTCGCAGCGATCCTGGGCGCGCTGCCCGCGCCGGCGATCCTGGTCGGCGCCTCGCTCGGCGGCCTGACCGCCCTCGTGACGATCGGCGAAGGCCGCGCAGCTGCCGCCAGCCTCGTCCTGGTCGATGTCGCACCCAGAATCGAGGTCGAGGGCGCCGCGCGCATCGGTGCCTTCATGCGCGCAAGTCCGGACGGCTTTGCCTCGCTGGAAGAAGCCGCGGACGCCGTCGCCGCCTATCAGCCACACCGCCCTCGTCCGAAAGATCCTAGCGGGCTGCTGAAGAATCTGCGCGTCGGTGAGGACGGCCGCTATCGCTGGCATTGGGATCCCGCCTTTACGGGAAGGGAAGTTTCTTCGTCCGAATTCATCCGGAACGGCGAACGCCTGCGTGCGGCGGCGCGCAATTTGGCGGTACCGACTCTGCTGATCCGCGGCGGCCTGAGTCAGGTTGTTAGCCTTGAGAGCGTGAAGGAGTTTCAGGCGCTCACACCGCACGCCGAGATCGTCAACATCGCCTCCGCCGACCATATGGTCGCGGGCGATCGCAACGATGTTTTCAACGATGCGGTCATCGATTTCCTTCACCGGCACGGCGCGCAAACAAAAAACTGACAACACAACAGTTTTAATTGACGATCCATCATAAAACCAGTTGCATGGCTTGCTGCAGCGCGTCAGAGCTTGATCATCTGCGCATCCGCAGGAGGTTTGCTGGAGGTTGTTTCCCATGAAGAATACATCGCTTTCCGTGTTCGCGGCGGCTGCCATGCTGCTTGCTCCCATCCCCGCATTCGCGTTTCAGGGCGCGCCCGCCGAGACGGTGCAGGCACGGAAGAATCAGGTTCTGATCGACGCCGATGGCCGCAACCTGGGCAAGGTCAAGGAAGTGAACAGCGCTGCTGGCTATGTCACCTTCACGTCGAACATGAAGCTCTACCGCGTACCGCTCTCGTCGCTCAGCGCTGATGGCGCGAAGCTCAAGACCACGCTGACGCGCGCCCAAATCGGTCTGTGATCAAGGAAGAGGCCGGGGCAAGCGTTCCGGCCTCCCCTAACCGTCCGGCGCGATCATGCGGGTCAGCACCCGCGCCTGCGCCGCGCGCATCCGCTCGGGCGGGATACGCAGCTTCGGCTCGCGCTGGATCGCCCCCGCCAGCCGCTCGATCGATGCGAACAGCACGATACTCTCGGCATAAGCGTCAACCTCGTCGAGCGGCGGCTTGAGGTGGGGCGCCTGCTGGAGCAACCTGGCGAACCGGTCGAGCACCGCCTCGGCCCAGCGACCGCGCAATGCCGCAAAGCGCGGCTCGCCGCGGTCTGCCTCCATCATCCGATAATAGAGAATCGCGCCGTGGCGATCCCATTGCTCCGCCAGCATCGCGAGGAATGCCTCGCTGTCTGCCGCGACCCTGCCATTGTCATGGAACACATCGAGAGCGGCGAAAGCCGAAAGCATGTCCGCAGTTGCGGACTCGCTTAACGCGTACAGCATGTCCTGCACGTCGCGGAAATAGATGTAGAGCGTGGCGGGCGCAGTTCCTGCTTCGGTCGCGATCGCAATCGCGGTCAGGTCGCGCGGGGAGGTATGCGCGAGCAGGCGAAATGCAGCGTCCATCAGCCGCTGGCGCGTCTCCCTGCCCTTGCGCCCGAGGACGAGGCCCGTTGCGTTACTATCGGCTGGTGAAATGCCTCCGCTCATGCGCAGCTTCTATGCGCCACCACCGCCGAGCGAAAGCCGGATACCAGCGCCCGTCACCGCTTCGGCCTCGTCGGAAAGCAGGAAGGCAATCGCTTTGGCGGCGCTGGCGGGCGTCACCCAGCCGCTGGTATCGGCATCCGGCATGTCGTTGCGGTTGGCGGGCGTGTCGAGAATCGTCGGCAGCACCGCGTTGACCCGGATGCCGCTGCCCCGAAGCTCCTCGGCCAGGCTTTCAGTCAAGGCCATCACGCCGGCTTTCGAAGCAGCATAGGAAGCCATGCCGAACCCCGGTCCAGTCGCCGCGGCCGCGCCAACATTGACGATTGCCCCACTGGTCATGTGCTCAAGCACGGCTCGGCATGAGGCGGCGGCGGTGCGCAGATTCATCCGATACATCGCGTCGAAGCTGTCGAGGCTTCCTCCCTGTACAGGCTCCCAGGTGAACCCGCCCGCGACATTGACCAGCCCGTCGATCGAACCGAGCTTCCGCACCGCTTCCGCATATGCAGTTGCCACCGCCTCGTTATCCGCAAGATCGACGCCGCCGATCGCCAGATCGTCGCTGGACTCCGGAACGGGCGCCATATCGACAACAGCGACACGATGCCCTCGCGTCCGCAGTTCCTCAACGACGACGCGGCCGAGTGCACCAAAGCCGCCCGCGACGATAACATTGCTCATTGTCTAACCTCATCGATCGGTGTCGCTCCGGTCCTATCGGGGTGAACCCGGGCAACAAACCCGGCGGTCAAAGCATCCAATATGCGATGCGCTCCGTCTTGCGGCTCGCCCGGCTTCGACCGACACTGAGCCATGTCCACCATCTTTCGCGAAGACATTGACGGTGTCGCCGTGCTGACGCTCAACCGCCCACAGGCTCTCAACGCGCTCAACACAGCGTTGCTTGCTGAACTCGACGTCCATCTCGACCGAATTGAAGCGGACGACAGCCGTGCCTTCGTCATCACCGGCGCGGGTAGAGCCTTTTGCGTCGGCTCCGATCTTAAGGAAGGCGGCGGCGATCCCGAGGGACGCATCCGTCACATGCATGGCCTGATGCTGCGAATGCACGGCTTCCCCAAGCTCGGGGTTGCGGCAATCACCGGCTATGCGCTGGGCGGCGGGCTCGAGGTTGCGATGGGCTGCCATTTCCGCATCGCCGATCCGGGCGCTCAATTTGGCCAGCCGGAAATCAAACTGGGCCTCATGCCTGCCTATGGCGCCACCCAGACGTTGCCACGTCTGATCGGGGAAAGCCGAGCGCTCGATCTGATGCTGAGCGGCGATCCGATTGACGCCGCGACCGCGCTGGCCTGGGGATTGGTGGACCGGATCGCCGAGAATGTCGTCCGCGCGGCAATCGACTTCGCGCTCAAGCGCGCGGGCAACCGCCCCTTTGCCGAAGCTGCGATCCACGAAGCGATCCGCGCAAGCGACCTTCCGCTCGAACAGGGTCTCGCCGAGGAGCTGCGCCTGTCGCTTGCCGTAGCGGGCGGTGAGGAAGCCAAAGCCGGCCTAGCTGCGTTTCGCGCCCGCTAACGCGTCGTCATATTCAGCGACCAGCCGGTCCACAAGTTCACGCACAGGCGGTGCGTCCGCGATCGCGCCAACCCCCTGCCCCGCCGACCAGATGTCTTTCCACGGCTTCAGTCCGCCCAATTCGGCGAGAGGCGCGGTCGCGGCGGCGAACAGGTCTGGATCGAGGCCGCGCCCGGCAATCGATGTCTTGAGGAAGTTGGCGGGCGTCCCGCTAATGCCTCGCGTGGCGAGCACATCCTTGGCCGTCGCTTCGATCAACAAGCGTCTGTAATCCTGCGCAACGGCCGCCTCTTCGGTGGCAATGAACCGTGTCCCCATATAGGCGAGGTCCGCGCCCATCATCCGCGCCGCGGCGACGTCGCGTCCGGTCGAGATCGCTCCGGCGAGCAATATGGTGCCATCGAAGATCGAGCGAACCTCGTTCATGACCGCGAACGGATTGAGCCAGCCGGTATGCCCACCTGCCCCGGCAGTCAGCACGATCAGCCCGTCCACGCCTGCAGCTGCTGCGATTTCGGCGTGCCGCGCACTGGCGACATCGTGGAAGACGGTGCCGCCATAGCTACGCACGGCTGCGACCACGTCCTTGTCTGCGCCGAACGAGGTGATCACCAAAGGCACTCGCCGTATCACCGTGAGCGCCAGGTCTTCACTCAGTCGCGTGTTCTGCTTGCCGACAATGAGGTTCACGCCATAGCGCGCATCATCCGGCCCAAGCGCCGCGTCGATCGTATCGAGCCATGCCCCATAATCCGCCGTGTTCCGGCAATTGAGCGACGGAAAGGTGCCAATCACGCCGGCTTTGCAGGCGGCAATCACCAACCCGGGATCGGACACGAGAAACATTGGCGCGGCCACCACCGGCAGCCTTAGGTTGGGCTTCAAACGGTCAGCGATGCTCATCGTCCGCTCCTTAGCGCGGCATCTAGAACGCGCGATACGGCCATGTCTCGCGCCACGGGAGAACGCATCACAACCATGCGCTTGGGCAGGCCCGGATTGCACAGCACTCAGCCGAAGCATAGTCGCCGTACGGTATGGGGCAGCCAGGATCATGCCGCCCGCATCTGGAGCAGGATTCATGAAGCTGGACTCGTCGATTTCCGCAGTGGTCACCGGGGGCGCCTCCGGGCTTGGCCTCGCCACGGTGAAAGCGCTTCGCGCGCAGGACGTGAAGGTCGCAATTCTCGATCTCAACGCGGAAGCCGGCGAACGCGCAGCCGCCGAGACCGGCGCGATTTACTGCCAGGTCGATGTATTGTCCGATGAATCGGTCGACGCAGCCTTCGCGAAGGCGCGCGCGGCCAACGGCCAGGAGCGTATCCTCGTCAACTGTGCGGGCGGCGGCAACAGCGCCAAGACCGCGGGCCGCGATCGCAAGACCGGCGAGATCAAGATGTTCCCGACCGACAAGTTCGCCTGGGTGCTGATGCTCAACACCGTCGGCACTTTCCGCTGCATCACCCGCGCGGCCGCAGGCATGCTTACGCTCGACCCCATCGATGGCGAGCGCGGCGCGATCGTCAGCACCGCCTCCGCCGCAGCGCAGGACGGCCAGATGGGTCAGGCGGCCTATTCGGCATCCAAAGCCGCGGTCGTCGGCATGACCCTGCCGATCGCGCGCGACCTTTCCAGCGAGGGCATCCGCGTCAACACCATCATGCCGGGCATCTTCGATACTCCGCTGATGATGGGAGCGCCGGACAATGTGAAGGAAGCGCTCGCCGCTTCGGTCCCCTTCCCCAAGCGTTTCGGCAATCCGTCCGAATATGCCAGCCTGGTGCTGGAGATGGTCCGCAACGGCTATTTCAACGGCGAGACCGTCCGTCTCGACGGCGCCATTCGCATGCCCCCGCGCTGAGGAAATCCAGATGAGCTTCATCCTCTACGAAGTCCGCGATCGTGTCGCGATCATCACGCTCAACCGGCCGGAAGCGAACAACGCGCAGCATCCGCCCTTGCTGGCGGAGCTGGACGCCGCGTTCGACAAGGCGGCGGCGGACGACGATGTTCGCGTCATCATTCTCAACGCCAGCGGCAAGCATTTCTCGGCCGGACACGACATCTCGGCGGAAGTCGTGAAGCATGAGCCCTGGCTGTCGATGTTCGATGACGTCGATCAGAACGGTCTGATGCGGATGTATAAATGGGAGTCGAAGCACTTCCTGGGCTATTCGCAGAAGTGGCGGAACCTCCCCAAGCCCACCATCGCCTCGGTGCAGGGCGCCTGCGTGGCGGCTGGCCTGATGCTGATCTGGCCGATGGATCTGATCGTCGCGGCAGACAATGCGCGCTTCTCGGACCCGGTTGTCCGCATGGCGATCGGCGGCGTCGAATATCACGGCCACACCTGGGAGTTCGGCGCGCGCAAGGCCAAGGAAATGCTGTTCACCGCGCGCTGGATGAACGCCGAGGAGGCCGAGAAGATCGGCATGCTCAACAAGGTGGTGCCGCTCGAGCAGCTCCATGAGGCGACGCTCGATCTGGCCAACAGCATCGCGCAGATGCACCCGCACGGGCTGATGATGGCCAAGCGCGCGGTGAACCAGACCATGGATATCCAGGGGCAGTATGCCGCGATCCAGGCCTGCTTCGACACGCACTCGCTGGGCCATGCCAATGCCTGGGCCGCCGATGGCCGCGCCACGCTCGCCAATCTCGACGAAATGACGAAGGCCAACAAGAAGGCCTGAAGGATCGACATGCAGCTCGCGCTTTCCGAAGACCAGACTCTCCTCAAGGACACGGTCACCAGCCTGTTCGAGGATCAAGCGACGCCGGAGCGCATCCGCGCCGCGGAAGCGACCGGCATCGACAACGCGCTATGGGATCAGCTGGTCGAACTCGGCATCACCGGCATGCGCGCGGTCGCACCCGAGGATGGCGGCATGTCGCTGATGGATGCCGCGATCGTCGCCGAGGCGGCCGGGCGCAGTGTCGCGCCGGTGCCGCTGATCGAGGCGATCGTAGCAATCGGATTGCTTCACCGGGCGAACGCTCCGGCGGAATTGCTGGCCGAAGTCGATGGTGGCGCGCTGGCGACCCTTGCGCTGGCGCCCGTCGAACCGGGCAAGGTTCAGCCGATCCTCGGCGCTTCGATTGCCAAGGTGATCGTTGCACTGGATGGTGGGGAGTTGGTCGCCTTCACGGAATTGAGCGCAGAGCGCGCCCCCAATATCGCGGCGGCAGCCGTCGCGGCGCTCGACCTTTCCAACGCTGGCGGCACCCGGATCGTGCTCGCATCCGGCGCCGATGCCCGCGCGCTGTTCGAAGCTGCGGTCGAGGAATGGAAAATCCTCACCGCCGCTACGCTCGCAGGCCTTGGCCGCCGTGCGCTTGAGATGGCAGCGGCCTATTCGGTCGAGCGCGTGGCCTATGGCGCGCCGATCGGCAGCTTTCAGGGCATCGCCCATCCGATGGCGGACGCAGCGACGCACATGGACGGCGCGAAGCTTCTCACCTGGAACGCCATCAGCGCGATCTCGGCTGGCAGCCCGGAAGCCGGAGCGCGCGTTTCGATGGCCTATTGGTGGGCCGCGCACGCGGTCGACCAGGCGGTGCAGCATGCCGTCCGCACCTTTGGCGGCTACGGCCTCAGCCTCGAATATGACGTCCAGCTCTATTTCCGCCGCGCCAAGCTGCTCGCGCTGATCGCCGGCGATCCGGTCCACGAACTCGACCAGGTCGCGGCGCGGCTGTGGGACGATGCGCCGGTGACACTGCCCGCGGCAGGCGATGTCGGCATCGATTTCACCTGGGGCGCTGACGCGGACGCCTATGCCGCAGAGCTCCGTGCCTTTGTCGAGGCCAACATGACGCCCGACGTCGAGGCCAGAAAGCATCATTCGACGGCGGGCCATCATCCCGAATTCCACAAGAAACTCTCGGCGGCGGGACATGCCTTCCCCGACCTCGGAGCAGAGGGCCAGAAGGTGCGCTCACGCTACGAAGTCATGGCGGCGGCGCCGCTCTGGGAAGACATAGCCTGGACGCGCACTCCGGTGGCGGTGACCGAATTCGTCGCCAAAATGACCCAGCTCTGGTCGCAGGACTCGGTCCGTGACGAGATCATCGGCGAGATCGTGCGCGGCGAAGCGCTTGGCGCGCTCGGCTTTTCCGAACCCGCATCGGGATCCGATGTTTTCGGGGCGAAGTTCAGCGCGGTTCGCGACGGCGATGACTGGCTGCTCAACGGCCAGAAGATGTTCACCACCAACGGCCATCAGGCCGACTACATCCTGATGCTCACCCGCACCGACAATAGCGGCAAGAAGCATCAGGGCCTGACGATGTTCATCATGCCGATGAAGCTGCCCGGGATCGAGCTGCACCCGGTCTATACGCTGCAGGACGAGAAGACGAACATCACCTATTTCACCGACGTCCGTGTCCCCGATAAATATCGCGTCGGCGAGGTCGGCGACGGTGCACGTGTGATGGCATCGGCGCTCGGTTTCGAACATGGCGGCGCAGGCTATCACGCGGCGCAAAGCGCGATGATGAAGCGTGCGGTCGCATGGGCGCGCAAGCCCTCGGGCAATGTCGGCGCTCCGATCGGGGATCCCCATGTCCGGCGCGTCCTCGCCAAGGCGGCGGTCAACAGTGAAGTCGCCGAAGTGCTTTGCCGCCGCCAGATCTGGGCCGATGTCGAGGGTATTCACGATCTCAGCTTCGGCCCGATGGCCAAGATGTTCACCACCGAGACGATGTACCGTGACGCCAGCGCGATCGTCGCGGCGGGTGGCGCCGCATCGCTCGTCCGCGGGCTCGACAAGGACATGGATTATGTCGAGGTCACGATGCGGCGCGCAATTGCGATGACTGTGTATGGCGGGACGAGCGAAGTTCACCGCAGCCTGATCGCCGAAAAGTCCCTCGGGATGCCCAAGTCGCGCGGCTGACAGCTTGACACCGGGCGCCGTGCGCGGTTCCTGCGCTGGGATGGACGAGGTCAACAAGCAGGGGCAATCGATCGGCCGAAAGGGTGCGGAGAGCCGCCGCCGGCTGATGGATGCGACGCGCGAGCTGATTGCGGTCGAGCCCGCACACAAGATTACCGCCAGCGCCATCGCGCGCGCCGCCAAGCTCGCCTCGCAGACCTTCTATCTTTATTTCAAGGATATCGACGAAATCCTGCTGGCGCTCAGCCAGGAGGCCGGTGCCGATATGCAGGACGTGCATGACGCGCTCGGCTCGGCATGGGAATCGGCGCCGCCGGCCGAACAGGCCGGGCGGTTCATCGAGGCCTTCACTGCCTACTGGGACCGCCACCGCGCGATCCTGACGGTACGCAACTATCTGGCCGACAGTGCCCATCCCGCCTTCCTGACCATTCGCCAGGATACGGCGATGCCGCTGATCAACGCCATCGCCGACCGTATGATGGCCGCGCATCCAGACCATGATCTCGAACGCAAATCGGCCTTCGCACGTAGCGTGATCATCTATTCGGCAATCGAGCGCATGGCGGCGCGCCCGGCGACGATGCGCCACAATCCATCGATGCTGAGCCTGGCTGATATTCAGCAGGCCGAAGCGGACATCCTGACACTGCTTTTCACGCCGACGCGCGCCAGTATCGACGAGCAAAGTCTTTTGGCCGCACCACGCAAGCAGGCATAGAAAAGCCGGCCCCGGACTATGCCAGGGCCGGCCTTCGAAATTTGACGCGCTTAGCGCTTGCCCTCGAGCAGGCCCTTCAGGTTGCTGCTCATGAACATCTCCTGCTCCCTGGCCGAGAAGTCCTTGACCTCGTCGAGGAAGTCGAGCGGCTTGGCCAGGCCCTCGGCGTGCGGCCAGTCGCTGCCGAACACCAGGCGCTCGACCGGCACGAACTCACGCAGCTCGTTGAGATCCTCTTCGTAATAAGGCTCGACGAACACGCTCTCCTTGAACGTGTCGATCGGGTGGCGCTTGAACGCTTGCGGCATCTGGCCGTGCGCGCGCTTGAACATCTTCATCAGATGCGGAACCCAGATCGACCCGTTCTCGGCCGACATCCAGCGGATATTGGGGAAACGGTCCATCACGCCGTGCGCGATAAGCGCCGCGATCGTGTCGGCGATCGAGCGACCCTGGGTGTCCATGCACGCCTTGAGCGGATCGGAGCGGTCAAACGCTACCATCTCGCTGCCGCCACTGCCCCACCAGCGATAGATCTGGTCATAGCCGCTGTCGGACACGTGGAGCACGACGAAGATGTTGGATTCGTTGACCTTGGCCCAGAACTTGTCGAACTCCGGCAGCCCCGGCGAGCGCGGCCCGAACACGCCGGGCACCGGCGCCGGCCGGATCAGGATGTGCCGCGCGCCTCGCGCCAGCGCCCAGTCCAGCTCCGCGCACGCCAGATCGACGTCGGCGAGGGAAATGTAGGCGCAAGGATAGAGCCGGTCCTTGTAGTTGAAGGTCCATTCGTCGTGCACCCAGGCGTTGAGCGAATGGACCAGTGCGGCCATCAGCTTGACGTCGTTGCCCATATGACCCTCGATGATCGAGGCGAGGGTCGGGAAGATCAGCTGGGCATGTACGCCCTGCTCGTCGAGCAGCTTGAGGCGCGATTCTGGCTCGCCGAACTCCGGCTGATAAGCGAGCGGATCGCCGGTCAGCTCGCGTAGCGACAGGCCCTTCTCGTTTTCGCCACGATACCAGATCTCATGGCTGCCCGGCGCCGCGACCACTTCGAACGTCGGGTTCGGGATATAGGAACTGATATGCCCGTTGATCGCCAGCTTGGTGCGCCCTTCGACCTGCACGTATTGGAAGCTGCTGTGATATTGCCTGGGCAGGTGACGGCGGAACGTGTCCATCGTCTCATAGATGTGCCCGTCACCGTCATAGACCTTGTAACCCAGTTCGCGGGTTTCCGGCTGCCGTTCGAGTAGTGCCTGGACCGCCATCGGTTCCTCCTAATCTTGATCTTCAAAAATCGGTTCAGGCGGCCTGCACTGCGCCGTCGGGCGCAAACATCGGCAGCCAAACATCCTCGTCCTGCTCGAACGTCACCGCGACCCGCATTCCGATGCGCGCTGCCTCGGGCGCAGTGCCAACGATATTCGTCGTCAATTGCAGGTCATCCTGCTCGTCGAGCTTCACCACGGCGATCGCGTAAGGGACATCGAGGCCGGGGCCCCAGGATTTGTAGTTCAGCGTCAGGCTGAACACTTCGCCCTTGCCCGACAGCGGCTGCGGACTGAGTCTCTTGCTCAAACACTTGCTGCAAATCGGCCGCGGCGGATTCACCCAGTTGCTGCAGGCGTCGCAGCGCAACATGCGCAGCACGCCGTCCGCACCGCTGGTCCAATAGAAGCGATTTTCGTCGCTCAACTGTGGGAGCATCCGCTGATAGCCGGGCATCAGGCCGCTTCCAGCTCGCCGTCATTCTTGGCGACGTCGGTGAACATCTTGGTGATGTCGCCCGACGTCACCGGACGTTGCACCTGGCCGGGCTCGAGCGGTGCGGGGCCGCCGAACGATTGCGGTGCGGTGTTCACATGCTCTCCCGCCTTGCGCAGCGCGCCGACCGTGCAGTTCTCGCGTCCGCCCATCATCCCGAACGCATCGAAGTTGAACAGGCGCATCGCGTTGCCATGCGTGATCTTCGCAACCGCCTGGTCCGAGATGCCCGAAAGCGTCGCGAGCAGCCGATCGGCAGATTCCGGCCACACCGTGTCCGAGTGGGGATAGTCGCACTCATAGGCGACGTTATTCTCACCGATCTTGTCGAGATTCTCGAGACCGAAGGCATCGTCGATAAAGCAGGTCAGGAAGTGCTCGCGGAAGACTTCGCTCGGCTTCTTTCCGCCGAAATCGGCATGGGTCCAGGCCTTGTGATGCTCGTGCACGAAATCCGCACGCTCAAGGAAATAGGGGATCCAGCCGATCCCGCCTTCGGAAAGCGACACCTTGAGAGGCAGACGCTGCAAAGCCTTGAGGTGAAGCCAGTCGGCCGCAGAATTGACGATCGAGATCGGCATGGTCGTGATCCACGCATCGATCGGGGACTCCATGGAAGCATGCGGCGCCTGCGCACCCGATCCGATATGGATATTGATCACGATATCGTGGTCGGCGCACGCGTTCCACAACGGCTCCCAATGTTCGTTATGGATGCTCGGCTGTCCCTTGAGCGACGGGTTGTCGCTGAAGGTGATCGCGTGACAGCCCTTGGCCGCGACGCGCTTGATCTCCGCGACGGTCGCTTCGATATCCCAATAGGGCACGATCGCCAGCGGGATGTTGCGGCCCGGATAGCTGCCGCACCACTCGTCGATATGCCAGTCATTATAGGCGCGCAGCAGCGTGAGCGCATTCGCCTTGTTCTCGAAGCGGTGGAACAGGCCGCCGTCGAACGTCACGACGCTGGGGAAGTTGAGCGAGGCGAGAATACCGTTCGCGTTCATATCCTCGATGCGCGAATGGATGTCCCATGCGCCCTTGCGCATTTGCTCGAAGGAAACCGGCTCACAGCCATATTCCTCCTTCATCCGCCCCACGACTGCATTGAGCCCGATCGAGCCGGTGCGCTTGCCTTCATAGAGCCAGTAATCGGCGCCGTTCCTGTCCTTGCGCAACTCGGGCTTGATTGCCCTGTGCTGCACCGAGAGGTGCGCGTCGTACATGGTGGGGGGCTCGACGATATGATCGTCGACGCTGACGATGACGAGATCCTCGACCTTGCGCATCACATCCATCCTCTCATAACTGACATGTTGTTGGTTTTATCTACGCGATTCGCCGCCCGGCGTAAAGTCCCGGTTCGCCTCAGCGTTTGACCAGCTCGACTTGTGAAGCTTCGCGGTCCCAGGTGCCCTCGGTGATGCCCTGGTCGCGAAGCTCATACTTGAGCACGCGGCCGACCGGGTTCTTGGGAAGCGCCTCGCGAAATTCGATGAAGCGCGGCACTGCGAAATAGGGAAGGTTATCGACCGACCAGCGGCAGAGCTCTTCCTCGGTGATCGTGGCGCCGGGCACCAAAGTGCAGGTCGCCTTCACATCGTCTTCCATGTCCGCAAGCACCGCATGGACGGCGACTTCCTGGATATCCGGGTGCAGGCTGAACACGCCCTCGACTTCCATCGACGAGATATTCTCACCCCTGCGGCGGAGGTAATCCTTCTTGCGATCGAGGAAGAAGAAGAAGCCGTCTTCGTCGAACATGCCGATATCGCCGGTGTGGAACCAGAAATTGCGCAGCACCTTCATCGTCTCGGCGGGGCGCTTCCAATAGCCCTCGAACATCACATGCGGCCGCTTGGGACGGACGATGATCTCACCGGCCGTGCCCGCAGGCAGCTCGACATCATTGTCGTCAACGATCCGCACGTCGAAATCGTCATTGTGATGGCCCGACGCCTTGCCGGGCTGAGTTTCGTCGATCGAGATGCTGGTCACGATCGCACACTCGGTCAGGCCATATCCGGCCGGTCCGCGCACATATTGGGGCTTGAACCGCTCGCGCCAAACCTCCTGCAGCTCGGGCGGAAACGGTGCGCCCGCGGCCACGCGGAGCTGGCCGACGCAGCGTTGCTGGGCTTCGTTGGGCGCGGCTTCAGCGATCAGGCGGATCATCGAAGACAGGATCTGCGTGACAGTCGCGCCGGTCCGCTCGATCTCGGGCCAGAAGTTCGAGACCGAGAAACGCGGATAGACCGCAGCCTTGGCTCCCGACATCAGCGCAGGCATCACTGTCGCGGTGTACTGATTGAAATGGAAGCCCGGCAGCGGGGTCCAGATCACGTCATCGGCGGTGTATTTCTGCACTCCCATCAGCTGGCGCGCCATGTTGCACACATAGTTGTGGCTGATCATGCACCCCTTCGACAGGCCGGTGGTGCCCGCGGTGTAGATCAGCATCGCCAGGTCCGAAGGCGCAGGCGTGAAGCCGGTCGGCTCCTCTGTCGGCACATAGGCCGATTCGAGTGGCCGAAGGTCCAGCTTGTCCGCGCCGTCTGCCCGCATTTCGCCCTTGACGAAAAGCACGCGCGCGTTCGGCAGACCGGCCTCGACTGCGATCAGCCGCTCGACATATTCCTTCTCTGCGACCAGCACTGCGCCATCCGCGTCGGATGCCTGATGCCGCAGATACTCTCCCTTATACGCGGTGTTCAGCGGGACATGGATCGCGCCGATCTTCGCGCAGGCGAACAACAGCAGGATTTGCTCGATGCAATTGTCGAGCACCGAGACGACGCTTTCGCCATGCTTGGCGCCCGCCGCGCGCAGCCCGTGCGCCAGGCTGGTGCTCTGCGCATCGAGATAGCCGAGCGTGTATTTCTTGCCCGAGAAATCGATGAATTCGTAATTGGGGCCGCTGCGCGCAAGCGCCTTCTCCAGCTCCTTCAGAACCGTCGTCTGCTCGCCGGGGGACCAGGTCGTCATCGTCTATCCTCTCGTCAAATTTCAGTCGCGAACCAGCAGCATCGCGCCCGCCATCGGCCCGCCGCCATTCGATACCGCTGCTACCTTCGGAGCGTTGGGCACCTGCCGCGCGCCGGCATTCCCGCGCAGCTGGGTCACAGCCTCATGGACAAAGCCGAAGCCGTGCGTGCGCCCCCCCGAAAGCTGCCCGCCGTGCGGATTGAGCGGCAATTCGCCATCGCGCGCGATCCGGTGGCCGCCCTCAACGAACGGCCCGCCCTCGCCTATTCCGCAAAAGCCCAAAGCCTCGAGCCAGTTGAGCGCGAGGAAGCTGAACCCGTCATAGAGCAACGCGATATCAACATCCTTCGGCTTGAAGTCGGTGCGCTTCCACAGCATCCGCCCCGCGTCGAACGCCGCCATGTCCGGCATATCCGCCTGGTCCCATCCCGAGCGGCCATGGATGCCACCCCCGACCGAATCGATACGGATGGCTGGCTTGCTGCGATCGGCGACCGCATCCGCCGCCGACAGCAGGATCGCAGTCGAGGCATCGGTCGGCGCATCGCAATCGAGCAGGCCGAGCGGCGACGAGATCATCCGCGCCGACAGATACTCATCCATCGTCAGCGGCTCGCGGAACAATGCCTTGGGGTTATCGACCGCCCCGCGCCGTTCGATGATCGCGATCTGACCCAGCTGCTCTCGCGTGGTGCCATAGAGGTGGAAGTGCCGCTGCGCGTAGAGCGACAGCCAGTTGGTCGCCGAGATCGCGTTGTACGGAAACAGATATTGAAACTCGCCGTCGAGCCGCGCGCGGTGGGTTCGGACCTCGGCATTTTCCTTCCACGATGCACCGCCCGATCCTTCCTTGACCGTGCGGAAGCACAGGACATGGCGAACCAGCCCTGCCTTGATCGCGGCATAGGCATTGATGATCGCGCCGATCTGCGCCGAGCCCTCCATCGCTCCGGCGAACCAGTCGAGCTTGAGGCCGAGCGCATCCTTGAGGTCCATCGTCCCGACGGGCGAGAAGGGGATCGCGTCGGGCCGGCGCCCGGGAAAGGTCGAAAGTCCGTCGATATCCGCGACGGTGAGCCCGGCGTCCGCAATCGCTTCGAGCGACGCATCGACGGTAAGCTCGAGCCCCGACTGGGCAAGCTTTCGCCCGACCGCCGACTGGCCGATTCCCGAAATGACGACGTCAATGCCAGCCATGCGTTTCGCTCTCCTGGCCCGTCCCTAGCTGACACAATGTCAGTTTTCCAAAGGAAGCTGCGGTCATCGGTCTTTCATCACATACATGCCGACAGTCAGGCGATGACGCCGTCGGCGGCAAGCCGATCGACAAGGTCCGGTGCATAGCCAAGCCCCGCCAGCACCATGCGGCTATCCTGCCCCAGCGTCGGCGGCGCTACGGGGTCGACCACCGGCGTGCGCCCGAGCTTGAGCGGAGACGCCACCAGCATGACTTCGCCTGCGCTCGGATGCGGCACCGTTCGGACCATATCACGCGCCGACGTCTCAGGTGCGGCGAGTGCGGCACCGACGTTGCGGACAGCGCCGGTTGGCACGCCCACCGCGCGTAATCCCGCAAGCCACCAGTCGGTCGGCTTCGCCGCAATCAGCGGGAACAGTTCGCCCAGCAGCGCTTCGCGATGGGCAACGCGCGCCGAATTCTTTGCAAACCGCGAATCGGCAGCGAGATCCGGGCGGTCGAGCAACCTCTCGCACAAAGCGGCAAACTGCCCGTCATTGCCGACCGCGATCACCACTTGCCCATCGCTGGTGTTGAACAGCTGATACGGAACCACAGTCGGGTGCCCGTTGCCGTAGCGCTTGGGCTCCGTCCCCGCCACCAGCGCCGCGCTGCCGACATTAGCGAGCATCGCCAGCTGGCAATCGAAAAGGGCCATGTCGATATGCTGCCCGACTCCGTCGCGGTCTGTGGCGATCAGCGCTGCAAGAACCGCCTGCGCGGCGGCCATCCCGGTGTAGAGATCCGCGACTGCCACGCCGACCTTCATCGGCTCGCCGTCCACTTCACCCGTAACCGACATCAGGCCGCCTTCGGCCTGGATGACATAATCATATCCTGGCCGTTCAGCGATCGGCGACGTCCGCCCGTATCCCGAAATCGAGCAATAGACGATGCGCGGGTTGATCGCCGAGATCGACGCGTAATCCAGGCCATATTTGTCGAGCCCGCCGAGCTTGTAGTTCTCGACCAGCACGTCCGCATGCGCAGCAAGCGCCCTGACGATCTCCTGCCCCTCGGGCTTCGAGATATCGAGTGCGATGCTGCGCTTGTTGCGGTTCGCGCAGAGATAATAGGCGGACTCGCCGCCGGTATAGGGCGGGCCCCAATGACGCGTGTCATCGCCCCCCTTGGGATGCTCGACCTTGGTGACTTCGGCGCCCAGATCGGCAAGCACCATCGTACACCAGGGGCCGGCAAGAACCCTCGACAAGTCCAGGACGCGGCGTCCAGCCAACGGCGCCGCGCCCTTTTGCAGCTCTGTCATCTCATTCCTCAATCGCGTTCGAGCTGTCTCGCCTTGGGCTCAATATGCCTGAAGCCGCGCCGGATCCGGGCGCGGCGCGTCCCGCAGCGTACCGGGCATCTGGACGACGTTGCGGCTTGCGCGGCCATAGCGAAGATCGACCTGCTCCTTGAGCGCGGCGGCCAGCTCTTCCTCGCGACTGCGCATCACTTCGCTAATTCCGCCGATGCCGAGGACCATGCGCGGCTGGCCGTTCTGGCGCGGCAACGCGGTGGCGATTATCCCGCCGCCGCGCGTGACCATGTCGCAGCTGAATGCATATCCCTTGCGGCGAATATCGGCGAGCGAGTCGAGCACGTCGCGGACCTTGATCAGCGGCTGGCCTTCCTCGGCCTCGGCATTGATCCGCATGATCAGCCGCGTGACTTCGTTGTCGGTCATCGTGCTGAGCAATGCATAGCCAGCGCCGGAGGCAGCCAGCGGGCGGACGGTGCCGAGCGTCATGTGAAGGCGCGCCGGACTGGTTGCCTGGATGACATGGATATATTGGATGTGGAGCCCGTTGCGGACGCCCAGCACGACGGTGTCGCCGGTCTTTTCGTTCAGCTCCTTCATCATGCTGATGATGGTGCCCTCGGCAAAGAACTGCGAATTGACCCAGCTTCCAAGCAGCGCAACGCGGCTCGACGTGACATAGGTGCGAGCCATCGCGTCATAATTGAGGTAGCCCAGGCTCACCAGGCTGCGCAGCAGCGCCGAGGTGCTCGACTGGGGATATCCAAGCGCGTCGGCGATTTCCATTACCGTCGAAGCGCGCTGAAGATCGTCGAAATATTCGAGGATTTCCAATACTCTGCCGGCAGACTTCACCGTCTTTTGTTCAACCGGTGCGCGCGCCGAGATACGGTCACGCGAGGCGCTCATGCGACGTCGGGCCATCAGGTCTCTCCTGCTTCAGGGGCACCTCTTTGGGCGCTTCGAATGCTCGATAACTGCGCCAATCACATTCGTGCTGTCGAGTCCTACCCCAGCACATATGTGATATGGCACGTCCAAATTGCATAAAAGCCGACAAGTTGTTATCTTTTTGCACAGGCCGACAACCGGTCGTGGAGAGGCAGCATGCAGGTACGCTTTCCCAAATGGGATTTCTCGAAGGTCCGCGCGCATTGGGCGCCGAATCACGAGTTTGCGCAGATGCAGAACGCCGCATCGACCGTGCCCGCCTATATCGAGCCTTATCTCGTCAAGGTGATGCAAAAGGCTCAGGCCGCCCTCCCCGCCAAGCACGAGAAGCTCCACCGCGATCTGACGATCTTCATCAAGCAGGAAATGCAGCATTGCCGCCAGCATCTCCTCTTCAACAAGGCGCTGCGCGCCGATGGCTATGAGGGGATGCTGGAGATCGAGAAGGAATATGAGGCGGATTACGCCCGTTTCCTCGCGACCAAATCACTCCGCTTCAATTGCGCCTATTCCGAAGGTTTCGAGGCAGTCAGTTCGGTCGCGGTGACCAATTATTTCGAGGAATTCGACGAGTTTCTCGTAGGCGCCGACTATGAGGCTGTCGAGATGTGGAAATGGCATCTTGCCGAGGAATTCGAGCACCGTGAGGTTGCGCACGAGGTGTACCACACGCTGTTCGGCAACGGCCCGATCGCTTATGTCTACCGCGTCTGGGCCTTCTTCTACGCGGTCAAGCACATCCGCTCGCACGTTCGCAAGGTGCAGGCCTATCTGCTCGCCAAGGATCGCGAAACCATGACGCCCGAGGAGCTCGAAGCCTCGATCGCGCGTCAGAAGCGCGTGCAGGAGGTTACGGCCAGCAAGGCGAAGGCGCACCTCAAGATGATCCTTTCGCCCTTCTACAGACCCGCCGACCGCGTCGCGCCTGCGGGGCTTGCCGAAGTCCTCGCCCGCTACGCGAAGCCGGAGCCGGTCGCCGCGTAACACATATGCGCTGACAGGGGGCCGCGCCTCGAAGATCGCGTGCAGCCCGGCTAGGCTCCCGCGCAACGGATTTGGGAGCGGGACATGCCTAAGAGATTGCTCGTGATCGGCGCATGCGGCGATATCGGCCAGGGCATTGCGCGCGGCGCACGTGCTCAGGGGCTCAGTGTGATCGCGGCGGACCGCAATGCAGAGCGCCTTCAGCGCTACGCCGACGGATCGGGCATCGCCACGATCACCGGCGATCTCGCCTCGGAGGAAGCCGCGATCGCGATGTGGGAAACGGCGCAAGCACCCTTCGGCGGCGTCGATGCCGTGGCGATTGCAGTCAATGCGCCCAACGCCACCAAGCCATTGATGGACTGGACCGGGGACGAGATGACGCAGGTCTATGCCACCAACCTCCTCACCCATTTCAATGCGATCAAGGCGATGCTGCGACGCCTGCCTGAAAACGGCATGTTGATCGGGATTGGCGGTGGAACTGCCGATTTCATCCTTCGCGACATGGCCCAGCTCTCGATGCTCCAGGCCGCCCAACGCATGATGTATCGCGGCTTTGCCAAGGAACGAAAATCGGGCGCGCAGATCCGCGAGCTGATGCTGATCTCGATGATCAACGGCGAGCGGAAGCGCGAGATCGCCCAACCCGACTGGGTCATGGATACCGAAGTCGGCGCTCATATCTGCGCGATCCTTGCCGATCCCGAGACGTTCGCAGGCCCGGTCCTTCGCCTCGAGTCACGTGAACAGGTTGGGAAGCCGGAACCCCGGAAGGCCGCAGCATGACCGTGTTGAAGGTCACGCGCGACGGTCCGGTCGTCGTCCTGACGATCGACGATCCAAAGACCAAAAACGCACTCAGCCCCGCGCTGACAAAGGAGCTGGTCGCCGCCTGCGCAGAGATCAACGCCGATATGACCGTGGGCTGCGCGATCCTCACCGCCGCGGGCGATGTGTTCTGCGCAGGCGGGAACATCAAGGATATGTACGCCCGAGCCAATCATTTTGCCGGCAACGCTGCGGAGATTCGCCGGACGTACCAGAATGGCGTCCAGACCATCGCCCGCGCGCTCTACGATCTCGAAGTGCCCATCATCGCTGCCGTCAATGGCGCGGCGATGGGTGCAGGCATGGACTTCGCGACGATGTGTACAATCCGCATCGCCAGCGAGACCGCCAAATTCGCCGAAAGCTTCATCAAGCTTGGCCTCACCTCCGCAGCGGGCGGAGCGTGGTTCCTCAATCGCGCGATAGGCACTTCTGCCGCCGCCGAGATGGCGCTGACGGGCGACACAATCGATGCCGCCCGCGCACTCGAGATTGGTCTGGTGTCTCGCGTCGTCCCGGCGGACGCCCTGCTCGATGAAGCCAAAGCGCTTGCGGCGCGAATTACCCGCCATCCGCCACATTCGATCCGGCTCAACACCAGGTTGCTCCGTGAATCGGCCAGGCTCGATCTGGGCGCGTCGCTGGAAATCGCCGCAGCGATGCAGGCGGTGGTCCAACAGACCGACGACCAGTATGAAGCAGTCGCCGCCGCGGTCGAGAAGCGGAAGCCGGGATATAAAGGCAAATGATGGATGCCTACCGGCTCGATGGCCGCCTCGCGGTCATCACTGGCGCGGCGTCGGGCATCGGATTGGAGACTGCACGCTTCTACGCAGCGGCGGGTGCTCAGGTCGTGATGGCCGATATCAACCATGCCGCGCTCGACGCCGCGGCGGCGGGCATCGGTCGTGCCGCATTCCCCTTCGCCGCCGATCTCTGCGACCCGGACGCCATCCAGCGCCTGGCGGACTTCGCGCAAGCCATCGCTCCGATCGACATCTGGGCCAATGTCGCCGGCACCGGCGCGCTCTTCCCGATCACGGAAGCGACGACCGAAGCGTATCAGCGCATCACTCGCATCAACATGGACGCCGTGTTTTGGGGTTGCGCAGCCGCCGCCCGGGCGATGGATTCGCGCGGCGGCACGATCATCACCGTCTCGTCGAATGCCGCCGACGAGCCGATTGCGGGCTTGTCGGTCTATGCCATGACCAAGGCGGCGGTGAATATGCTCACCCGCTCGCTGGCGCGCGAACTCGGCCCCAAGAACATCCGCGTGAATGCAGTCGCGCCCGGTTTCATCGTCACGCCGATGACGGGGGTCGAGCGCATGCCGCCCGAGCAGGCCGAAGCCACCCTCGCCCGCAACGCAGCCCGGTCGCCGATCGGCGCGGTCGGTGAGCCCGCCGACATCGCCCACGCCATGCTCTACCTCGCCAGCGACGCCAGCAAGTTCGTCACGGGCCAGATCATCCGCGTCAATGGCGGCGCGGCGATGCCTGGCTGAGCGTGGTTCGGGTGTGTTTCCAGCACCCCCGTGATGGATGGCCCCCTCACATTGCCGCCCGGCGAAATCCCGGCTTACCGGTTCATCGACAGCAACCGGAGCGCCTGCGTGACCAACCCGATGAATCTTGCCGGCCGAAACATCCTCGTCACCGGGGCTGCGCAGGGCATTGGCCTCGCCACCGCAAGGCTGCTTGCCGATCTCGGCGCGAACGTCACCTTGCTCGACCGCAGCGAGGAGCAGCTCTCCGTCGCACTCGCCGAATTCGATGCGCCCAGGGCGATGGCGATCGCCGGCAGCGTGACCGACCGGGATTTCGTGGCGCAGGCCGTCGCCGACAGCGCCGCACGTTTTGGCGGGGTGCATGGTCTGGTCAACAATGCAGGCATCACGCGCACCGCGATGATCGACAAGATGACGGCCGACGATTGGCAGGCCGTAATCGACGTCAACCTCACCGGCGCGTTCAACATGCTTCAGGCTGTCGGCAACGACATGATCCCACGCGCGAAGGGCGGCGAGAGCGATCCCGGTGCGATCGTCAACATCTCCTCCGATGCGGGCCGCAAGGGCACGATCGGCCAGATCAATTACGGCGCCGCCAAATCGGGCGTGCTCGGCCTCACGATGAGCGCCGCCCGCGAATGGGGACGCCACGGCATCCGCGTGAATTCCGTCGCCTACGGCATCGTCGAAACCGACATGACCGAGACCGTCCGCAGCGAGAAATTCCGCGACCGCTACCTCGCCAACATCCCGCTCGGTCGCTTCCTCAGCAAGGAGGAGGCCGCGAACTCGATCGCATTCCTCCTCTCGCCCGCGGCAGCGTTCATCACCGGCCAGCATCTGTCGGTGAACGGCGGATCGCACATCACCGCCTGATCGTGAGCGCCACCGCCCTTCATCTCGACCTGCCGGAACTTCCCGAGTCCGCAGAAGTCCTGCGCCGGCAAGTCCGCGCCTTCATCGCCGGTGAACGCGCGGCCGGCCATTTGCCTCCGCCGGAACGCATCGGCCTTGGATTCGACGTCGCCACGACCAAGCGCATCGCCGCGAAAGGCTGGGTCGGCCTGACCTGGCCGAAGCAATATGGCGGCGGCGAACGCACCGCGCTCGAACGCTATGTCGTCACCGAGGAATTGCTCGCGGCCGCCCTGCCCGTGGGCGCACATTGGGTCGCCGACCGGCAATCAGGGCCCGTGCTACTCAAGTTCGGCAGCGACGCGCAGAAGCAATTCTACCTGCCCAAAATCGCCGCGGGCGACTGCTACTTCTGCATCGGCATGAGCGAGCCTGAGTCCGGTTCCGACCTCGCATCGCTCAAGGCGAGGGCGGAAAAGATCGAAGGCGGCTGGCGGATCAATGGGCGCAAGATCTGGACCACCAACGCGCACCGCGTGCATTACATGATCGCATTGGTCCGCACCTCAACGGTCGAGGGATCGCGCCACGGCGGACTCAGCCAGCTGATCGTCGATCTCACGACGCCCGGCGTCAGCATCAGCCCAATCATTTCGATGGCCGGCGAGCACGACTTCAACGAAGTGCTGATGGAGGATGTGTTCGTCCCCGACGACGCTTTGATCGGACAGGAGGGCAATGGCTGGAACCAGGTTTCGGCCGAGCTCGCCTACGAACGCTCGGGCCCCGAACGCTGGCTCTCCAGCTTCCGGCTGGTCAGCGAGCTGATCGACGTGCTCGGACCCGACGCACGCTCCTCCAGCTTGGGGGAGCTCGGCCGCCTGCTCTCGCACCTGCTCGCGCTGCGCCAGCTCTCCATGTCGGTCGCCAGCATGATCCAGCGCGGGCTGTCGCCTAACCTGGAGGCGGCGATCGTCAAGGATCTCGGCACCAAGTTCGAGCAGGAGGCTGTCCGGGTCGTCCGCAACATCGTCAGTGCCGAGGATCTGACCGTGCAGGGGCGCAACGTCCGGCTCAAGGGGTTGCTTGCCCATGCCCAGGTCTATTCCCCTGCCTTCACGATCCGGGGCGGCACCAATGAGATTTTGCGCGGGATCATCGCCCGCGGAATCGGTCTGAGGTGAGCGAGAACCGCGCCTTTTTCCGCGAGACCGTCGAGCGCATCCTCGCCGACACGCTCGATCAGAACGCCATCGAGGCGACCGAGCACCGTACCCTGCCGGCTGCGCTCTATGCAGCGCTGGCCGAGAATGGCGTGACGCAGATGCTAGTGCCCGAAGCCGCAGGCGGGATCGGGGCCGATCTTGGCGACGCTGTCGCGATCCTGCGCGCTATCGGTGCTGCCGCCGCGCCCGGACCGTTGCTTGAGACGATGCTGGGCAACAAACTGCTTGCCGAAGCGGGGCTCGGGCCGGCCGAGGGCCTGATCGCGCTCGCCTTCGCAAATGACGACGCGACAGTGCTGCATGACATCCCTTGGGGCGGGCTCGCCGATCATCTCCTGATCGTCAGCCCGACAGGCCTGCGCCTTACCTCCACAGCAGACTGGACCGCCACCCCCGGTCTCGATGCCGCCGATGAACCGCGCGACGATATGAGCAATGGCCCATCGGGGATCGCGGCTCCGTTCGACACCAGCGCGGCGCTTCGCTCCGCGGCGATCCTCCGCGCCGGTCAGATCCTCGGCGCGGTCGAATGGACGCTCGCGCGCAGCATCGATTATGCCGGCGAGCGCAAGCAATTCGGGCGCGAAATCTCGAAATTCCAGGTCATCCAGCAGATGCTGGCGGAGCTGGCGGGCCATATGCTCGCCAGCGCCGTCCTGACCGAAGCCGCGGCCGAAAGCGTCAGTCAGACGATGATCGCAGCCGCCCGATCGAGGCTAGGAGATGCCGCCGACGCTGCGATTGCGATCGGGCATCAGGTGCATGGCGCGATGGGTTTCAGCCGCGAATATGCGCTCAACCACCGCACGCGCAGGCTGATGGCATGGCGCGACGATTATGGCAGCGTGCTCGAATGGCGCCGGGCGCTGGCAGGCGCATTCACCGGGTGTACGCGTGAGCAGTTCTGGCCGGCGGTATCGGATGCGGGGCTGAAGTCGGCCTGAGATGGACGAATGGTCCCCGCAGCGCATCGTCGACCGGATGCAGATTGCGGAGCGACTCTGTCTTTATTGCCGTGCGATCGACCGGATCGATATCGGATTGCTCGCCACGGTCTTCCTCTCCGATGCCGTGATCGACAAGGGTGATGGTGCCGTCCCTGTCGCATGCTTCATCGCAAATGTCGCAGCCCGTCACCCCGGCGTTCCCCGCGCCTCACACATGGTGACTCATCATTTGATCGACTTCACCGCGCCCGAAGCGGCGTTCGTCGAAAGCTGGTGCCTCGCCATCGAGCAGCACCCGGCGGCGGATGGCCCGACCATCGATCGGGTCTACCGCGTCCGATACGGCGACCGCTTCGCGCGGCGCGAAGGTGAGTGGCGCATCGCACACCGCACCTTCGTGGTCGATCATGTGATGAGCGTACCCGTCGATCCAGCGCTCGCACCCGACATGGGCGGCCGTTACGAGGGCCGGCGCGGCCCGGACGACGTGATCTCGCAGCTTCGCCGCTGAGCCTCAGCCGAGCTCGATCACTTTCGTCACCGACCGCGTCAGACCGAAGCTCGGCATCGCCATGCTGTGCTTGCCGACTCCGCCCGCGACGAAGAGCAGATAGTCCTCGGGCTTCGAAACCAACGGCACGAACGGATCGTCCACTGCGTTCCGGTCGAACGGCCCCATCGCATCGTAATTGTCGCGCGTGATTCCGACCAGCGCCGAGAGCCGGTTGCCGGCATTGGCGAACAACCACTCCTGGATCTCGCGGATGCCGATCCCGTCGCGTGCCATCGTGTCGGCATGCTCCGGCCCGATACAGATCGCGACCTCGCCTCGCCCCAGATACGAGTTGTTGTGGCCCAGCGTCGAAAGCGTACTCGCGAAGGTGCGCAGGATTCCCGCTCCGTCCTCGCTGGTATGGTTGTTGATCTCGTGCGGCGCTTCGGAGCCGTGAACGGTCACACTGCTCTGTCCCGGCTTGAATCCACGCCGGACGTGGAGCGGCTCCCAGGGCGAGGCCAGTTCGTTCTCGCCCACGCAAAAGCCGAGCTTTGCGGGCGTCCCGTGGGTCGCGCGGTCGCCATTGCCCGGTGTGCCGCCGGCGATATTGACGAGGATCAACCGGATCGCTCGCCCGATCGTGGCATTCGCGCGCCAGCCCTGCCCCATGCAGTTATAGCCGGAATTGATCCGCAACCGCTCGACCGCAGGTCCGTTAATCACGAGCATTGGCGTCACCGGATGGGTGGTCGCGTTGATCCCGTAGAGGTTGAAATCCTCGTCAAGCATCGCCTCGCACGCCGCAATCAGCACCGGCATATATTCGCGGCGGCATCCCGCCATCACGGCGTTGACCGCGATCTTCTCGATCGTCGCACGGCCATAGGCGGGACCCATCGCACCCAGAGACTGATCCGGATCGCGCCGGGTGCCCGCCAGCATCCTTGCCACGCGCGCCTCGGTCGGCGGGATTACCGGCAGGCCATCGGTCATTCCGCGCTGGTAAAGCTCCTCATTGGCTTCGTCGAAATCGAGCGCATCGGAGAGGTCCAGGAATCGCGTATCGCTCATGATCATATCTCGCAGAACATGTTCGAGCGGGCGAACTTGTCGCTCTCGCCGATATAGAGGTCGGTATAGTCGCTCTCGAGCGCGGCGGCGTCGCCGGTCAGAACGCGGATCAACTGCGGGATCATCGCCCGCGCCCGCTCGAGCACCACTTCGGCGCTGACATCGCCCATCGGATGCGGCACCATCACGATCGGCAGCCCGGGCACACCCAGCGCCACCGCCTCCTGCTGCCCCAGCACCACGAATGCGTCGCTATTGACCGTTGCGGTCGGCACGCCGCGCTTCTCCAGCGTCACGCCATCATGCACGCACCACGAGGTGCACGATCCGCAATCGCCATAGGCGTTGATGACCGCATCGCACTCGGCCAGCGCGTCGAGCATCATCGCCGGCGCGCCGGGCGACGAGCTGATCTTGCGCCAATAGACGACCTCGCGAACGCCGTGTTCGCGCATCAATATGTCTCCCGCAGCTCTCAGCAGCAGGTCGGCATTCTTCTTGGTATTGTCGAGTAACCCGATCTTCTTGCCCGCAAGGCTGTCGAGGCGCGGCGCAATCGGCTGGCGCTCGACGGGGTTGGATCCGATCGGACTCATGAGACGGCCGGTCATGGGCATTCTCCTTCGCCGCTTTCGATCCGCCGGGCGCGTTCGCGAGGCAAGCGCACGCGCGATTGATCATGGGCGTGATGGGGTTTCGAGCCACGCCGATGCTATCGAGATGCCGTGATCGTCGATGCACAAATTCATATCTGGGGAGAAGATCGGCCCGATCGGCCGTGGCCGAAAGCGGGTGCCGGCGGCCGCACGGTCCAGCCGCAGCGCGCCTCACCCATGTCGGCCGCGGAAGCGCTGGCCGAAATGGATGCAGCCGGCGTCGATCGCGCCATCCTTGTGCCCCCCAGCTGGGAGGGTGACCGCAACGATCTCGCGCTGGCCGCCGCCGCAGCGCATCCGGATCGCTTCGCAGTGATGGGCCGATTGCCAAAAGGCGCTGCCCTGACCGGCTGGCGCGATCAGCCGGGCATGCTCGGCGCCCGGATCATTCTGAGGAACGAGACTGCGATCGATGCGCTGTGGGGAGAGGCCGCAGATGCCGGAATTCCGATGATGATCGCCCCGGCTGGACGAATGAAACTGCTGGCTCTGATTGCCCGCCGCAACCCTGCCCTGCGCATCATCGTCGACCATATGGGTGCCCGCGTTCACCAGACCGGCGCCAGAGCCTTTGCCGATATCGATCATCTGCTCGCACTCGCCGCCCTGCAGAATGTGGCGGTCAAGGCGACGTGCCTTCCCGCCTATAGCGACAGCTTGAACACATGGTCCGATGTCACGCCTTATCTGCGCCGGCTGTACGACGCGTTCGGCGCCGACCGCCTGTTCTGGGGTTCCGACCTCAGCCGTCTGCCCTGCCCCTATGCCGAGCTCATCAGCTTCTTTCGTGACAGGCTCCCCTGGTTGACCGGCTCCGACCGTGATGCCGTGATGGGAAAGGCAATCCTCGAATGGCTGGACTGGCAATGACCGACACCAATCCCGCCAAGGGTGCGCGCTGGGCGCTGACTCTGCTGTTCCTGATCTACATCTGCAACAATATGGATCGCCACCTCATCGCGATCCTCGCCGAACCGATCCGTAAGGATCTGGCGCTCAGCGATACCCAGCTCGGGCTGCTATCCGGCCTGGTATTCGCGCTCTTTTACACGATCTTCGGGATTCCGGTCGGCTGGCTGGCGGACCAGTTCGGGCGGACGCGGGTGATCATGATCGCCTGTACGATCTGGTCGGCCTGCTCGGCGATGGGCGGATGGGCGGCCAGCTTCGCGCAGCTCGCCGCCGCCCGGATCGGCGTCGCGATCGGCGAGGCGGGGGGCTCCGCACCCTCCTATTCGCTGATTTCGGGCTACTATCCGCCCGCACGCCGGGGAGCAGCGCTCGGCATCTATCATCTCGGGTCACCGGTCGCCTCGCTGCTGGTCTCGGTGCTCGGCGCCTGGATCACCGCGCATTATGGCTGGCGCGCTGCCGTGATCGCGGTCAGTTGCCCCGGCATCGCCTTTGCGCTGCTGCTGCTTCTCACCGTGCGGGACGCGGGTCCGATCGAAAAGGCCCCGGCCCCGCCCTTTTTCCGCTCGATCCGCGAGTTTGTCGCGACGCCGATCCTGTTGTTCGCCGGGCTCGCCGCGGGACTCAGCTCGTTCACCGGCGCCGCGATCGCGGCCTGGGTTCCGGCCTTCCTGATGCGCGCGCGCGAAATGCCGCTTTCCGGCCTCGGCAGTTGGTACGCGGTCGGCAACGCCGCCGCGTTCGGCTTCGGCCTGTGGGTCGGCGGCTTCCTCGCCGACCGGCTCTGGCCGCATCACGGCGAGCGCGTATATGCGTTGGTCCCCTGCGCCGGGTTAGTCATTGCAATCCCCTTTGTCGCCGGAGCGGCGCTCGCCAGCGACTGGCATGTCTCGCTGCTGCTCTGGCTGATCCCCACCGCTTCGCTCGGCATGTTCCTCGCGCCTGCGGTCACCCTCGTCCAGAATGCAGCCGCGCCCGATCGCCGCGCAATATCGGGCGCGCTGTTCCTGTTGCTCAATTACCTGATCGGCGGAGGTCTGGGCCCTGTCTATGTCGGGCGCATCAGCGATTGGCTCAAACCGGTCTGGGGCGCAGACGCGCTCGGCATCGGGCTCGCCGCCTGCGTGCCGGTGATGCTCATCGCGATCGCACTTCAGCTCCGTCTGTCCCGCATGCTCAAGGAGAAGCCATGACCTCCCTCTACGACATTCCCGTCAAAATGATCGACGGGCGCGAAACCACGCTCGCCGAGCATGAAGGCAAGACGCTGCTGGTCGTCAACACGGCCTCCAAATGCGGGCTGACGCCGCAATACGAAGGGCTCGAAACGCTCTACCGCGACTATCGCGAGCGCGGCTTTGAAGTGCTCGGCTTTCCCGCCAACGATTTCCGCGGACAGGAGCCGGGCAGCGACGCGGAGATCGCCGACTTCTGCCAGTCGACCTATGCCGTCGATTTCCCGATGTTCGCCAAGATCAGCGTCGCCGGACCGGACAAGCATCCGCTCTACGCCGCACTCACTGCCGCCCGCCCGGAGGCGACCAGTTTCACCGATGACGGGATGCGCAAACGCCTTGAGAGCCACGGCGTCCCCGCCAATCCCGCGCCCGAAGTCCACTGGAATTTCGAGAAATTCGTGATTAGCCCCACGGGCAAGGTCACTGCCCGCTTCGCGCCGGACACGCTCCCCACCGATCCCGCCTTGGTTGCTGCGATCGAAGCGGAGCTGCCCCGATGACAGCGCTCGATCGCGCCACACTGATGCGCGAAGCCGCCGATGCGACTGGCCTTAGCGACTTTGGCGATCTGCCGTTTGAGGAGGCGCTCGACATGCTGATCTTCAGCCTCGAGCGCGAGGCCAAGCTCGACGATGCCCGCCGCGCGGGCGCTGCCGCGATGATCTGTGGCACGCTCGTCAAGAAACTTCGCCTCGCTGAAGACCGCAAGCGCTTCCCCGGCATTACGGACGAAAAGGTGGAGGCGCCGATCTTCATCCTCGGCCTGCCGCGCACCGGCTCGACCAATCTCCACGGCCTGATGGCGCAATGCGAAGGCATCCGCGCGCCCCGCCGTTGGGAAATGTCACGCCCTTCCCCACCCCCGCTTGCCGAAACCTACGAAACCGACCCCCGCATCGCCGAGGTTCATGCCGCCGAAGTCGCAGGCGCATCGGAAGAGCTCAAGAAGCGCCACCCGATCACTGCCGACCGGCCCGAGCAATGCCAGTCGCTGAACGATCACGCCTTCATGAACTGGGCGCTGCTCGCGCCGTTCGAGATTCCGAGTTATCGCGACTGGTTGCTGACCGCAGATCACCGCCCTTCCTATGAAGCGCACAAGCGCACGCTTCAGCATCTCCAGTTTCGCCATCCGGGCCGATGGGTGCTCAAATATCCCAAGCACGTCTTCGCGCTCGACGCGCTGATTGCGGTCTATCCGGATGCCAGATTGATCTGGACGCATCGCGACCCGATCAAGATCATCCCCTCGGTCGTCAGCCTGATCGGCACCTTCCGCAGCGCGACACCGGGCTATGATCCAAAGCTGCTTGGACGTTCCTGGTCCGCCTTCGAGGAATTGGGCCTTCGCCGCGGGCTCGACGTGCGCGCCTCGCTGTTCGCGCCCGGGAAGGTCTACGACATGCAGTATCGCGATGTGACGCGCGATCCGGTGGCGGCGATCGCGGCCGCGTATAACCATTTCGGCATGACGCTGTCGGAGACCTCGGGCGCCAATATCCGCACCTTCCTCGCCGACAATGCCAAGGACAAGCACGGCGCGCATCACTACACCGCCGAGGAATATGGCCTCACCGATGAGATGCTGCGCAGCACTTTCAAGGGCTATGTCGACCGGTTCCAGGTTGCATGATCCGCGACGAAAAAATCCTGATCACCGGCATCACCGGTATGGTCGCGGAGCCGCTCGCTGGCGCGCTGGCACAGGACAACGAAGTCTGGGGTGTCGCGCGCTTCGCTAATCCGGAGGCACGCATTGCCCTTGAGGAGGCGGGCGTCACCACGCGCGCGCTTGATCTTGGCGCACCCGATTTCAGCGATCTCCCTGCCGACTTCACCTATGTCCTCCACCTTGGCTGGATGCGCGCCGGCCTGTCCGAGCTGCAAGCGGCGCTCCGCACCAACGTCGAGGGCCCGGGCCTGTTGTTCCAGCACTGCCGCAGGGCGAAGGCGACGCTCGTGATGTCGGGCATGGGCGTCTATTCCCCGCATCCCGACCCCTGGCACGCCTATACCGAAACCGATCCGATCGGCCGCGCCGCCACTGCCTATGCCCCGACCAGCCCCGCCTCCAAGGCCGGGATCGAGGCTGTCGCGCGCTTCTGTGCCCGGGCCTTCGACATGCCGATCGTGATTGCCCGCCTCAATACCTGGATGGGCGGCACCCGGAGCTATCCCGCACAGATCATCCGCTCGGTGCTCGCCGGCGAGCCGATCCGCGTGCCGCACGATCCGCACCCGCAGACGCCGATCCATGCCGACGACATGATCTGGCAGCTCGAAGCGCTGCTCGACGCAGCAGCCACGCCCGCGCGCATCGTCAACTGGTGCGGCGACGAGACCCTGCCGATCCAGGATTGGGCGCGGATGGCTGGCGAATGGTCAGGCATGGAACCGCGCTTCGCGATCGAGGCCATCCCCGGCGCACCGCCCGGAAGCGCCTCCGATCCAACCCTTCGCCAATCGATCACAGGCCCGTCGCGCGTGAATTTCGCCGACGCGCTGCGTCGGCTCTCCGACGACATCGCACATCAGGAGGAACCAGCATGAGGCTCACCGGCAAGGTCGCGCTCGTCACCGGCGCCACGCAGGGAATCGGCACCCAGATCGTCCGCCGTCTCGCAGAGGAAGGCACCTCGGTCGCCTCACCGGGCGCACCGCCGAGAAGGGTCTCTCGGTGAAAGTCTGCGCGCCGACGGCCTGACGGTCACCTTCATTGTCAGCGACGTCAGCATCGAGGACGATGTCCGTGCCGCGATCGAGACAACGGTCGCGACCTATGGCCGCCTCGATATCCTGGTCAACAATGCCGCCGCCACCGACATCGCCGGCGCCGGCAAGCGCGATACCCACGTCGCAGAACTCGAGACCGAAGTCTGGGACCAGACCTTCCGCGTCGCCGCTTATGGCACCTTCTGGATGAGCAAATATGCGATCCCGCACATGCGCGCCGCCGGCGGCGGATCGATCGTCAACATCACTGCGGCCTCCAGCACGCGCGCGATTACCGGGCGGCCATCGTATCAGGCCTCCAAGGGTGCCGTGAATGCGCTGACCCGCCAGCTCGCGATCGACTATGCTCCCGAAAGCATACGCTGCAACGCTGTGGTGGTAGGCTTTATCAACACCGGCGAAGCCGGGATGCGCAAGCTTCTCGCCAACGAAGGCTTCATCAAGGAAGTCCGCCGCACCATCCCGACGCCCCGCCTTGGCGATCCGCGCGATATCGCCAATGCGGTCCTGTTCTTTGCGTCCGATGAGTCCAGCTATGTCACGGGTACGATGCTTCCGGTCGATGGCGGCCTGACTGCGCGGCTGGGGGTTCCCGACACCTCGAACGTTGCAGTCCTTCAGCCTGGCTGATCAGATCCGTACCTTGGCGTTCGTCCAATATCGCGCCCGCAGATCGCGCTTGAGCAGCTTGCCGTTGGGCATGCGAGGCAGTTGCTCGACGAAATCGACGCTGCGCGGGCATTTGTAGCGTGCCAGCTGGCTCTGGCAGTGCGCGATCAATTCCGCTGCCAGCGTATCCGATGCGGTCTCGCCCGCGCCAAGCTGGACCACCGCTTTCACTTCCTCGCCATATTCCGGATGCGGCACGCCGATCACCGCCACATCCTCCACCGCCGGATGCACCGCGAGCACATTTTCGGCCTCCTGCGGATAGATGTTCACACCGCCCGCGATGATCATGTGGGTCTTGCGGTCGGTTAGGTAGAGATAACCGTCGGCGTCGAGATACCCGATGTCGCCGATCGTGGTCCAACCCTGGCTGTCGCGCGCCTCCGCCGTCTTGGCCGGGTCGTTGTGATATTCGAACTGGGTCCAGGCGCTCGCGAAGTAGATCACGCCGACCTCGCCCGTCGGCATTAGTTGGCCATCCTCCCCGACGATCCGCACGTCGGGCGAACGGCCGACCGAACCCGGATGCGCCAGCCATTCCTGCGGGGTGATCGCGGTCAGCCCATTGCCCTCGGTCGCGGCATAGAATTCGTAGAGCACCGGCCCCCACCATTCGATCATCGCGCGCTTGGTGTCCTGCGGACACGGCGCGGCGGTGTGGATCGCATGAGTCAGGCTGCTGGTGTCGAAACGCTCGCGATCGGGCAGCTTGAGCATCCGGATCATCATCGTCGGCACCAGCCACGCCTTGTTGACGCGGTGTCGTCCAATCGCCTCCAGCGCCTCCGGCGCTTCAAAGTCACGCATCAGCACCAGCGTCCCGCCCGAGCGGTGCGTCACCATCGCGAAGTTGAGCGGCCCGGCATGGTAGAGCGGTGATGGGCAAAGGAAGACGGCATCCTCGTCCCATGCGTAAAGCCTGCGCAGCATTGCATCGCCGGCACCCAACGCCCCAAACGGAGCCCCGGTCACCGCGCGCTTGATCCCTTTGGGCCGCCCGGATGTGCCTGACGAATAGATCATCGACGAGCCCTCAAGGGCATCATAGGCGATGGGCTTGTGTGGCAGCCCTTGCTCAGGCGCAAAGCCCGAGGGCTCCTCGCGATCGCAAACCCAGAGCGACATGTCCGGGCATGCCGCCACCACTGGCTTGAGTACATCGCGCCGTGCATCGCTCGAAAGGACCGCCCGCGCCCCGCAATCCGAGACGATATATGCCACTTCGTCGGCCGTCAGATGCCAATTCACCGGGGTGTAGTAGAGGCCCGACCGGCTGGCAGCCCACACCGCGATCATGAACTCGAGCCGATTCTCCATCAGGATCGCGACATGCTGCCCCGCCTCGATCCCCGCCGCCGCCAGTTGTCCGGCCAGCGCATGCGATCGCGCGTCGAGCTCACGATAGGACAGGGTCGAACCATCATCGGTCATTACCACTGCCGCACGCTCGGGCCATCGCCCCGCGTGACTGACCAGGTGCGGAAGTGCGTCCTCGGTCATTGCTGTTCCTCGAACAGGCGTTTCACCGCCCCAAGATCCGGCTTCAACGAAGTCGTGCGCGGCAATCGATCCACGATCATGATCTTTGCGGGCACGTGATGTACGACCAGTACGCGCCTCGCGTGTTCCCGCAATTCGTCGCCAGTTACCACGGGCGCTGCATCGCGCAGTTCCACCGCGGCGACTGGAATTTCACCGAGCCGCTGATCAGCGATGCCTACGACTGCGGCATCAAGCACCGACGGATGCGCTTGCAGCCCCTCGACGATCTTCTCGGGCAGCACCTTGAAACCGCCTCGCACGATCGCGCCGTCGCCGCGGCCGAGATGGAAGACGAACCCATCGGCATCGATCACCGCCAGATCGGTGGTCCGGATCCAATCTTCGTTCACTGCAGGCACGATCGCTTCGAGGTAGCCCATTTCGCCGGGCGGCAGCGGTTCGTGCGTATCGGCATCGGTGACACGCAGACTGATCCCCGGCAACGCCTTGCCCATCGCGCCGCGCTTGCTGTCATGATGGGTCTCATATAGCGCGGGCGTCCAGCTGATGATCGTCCCGCAAAACTCGGTGGCCCCATAGGCCCAGATCACCTTGAGGTCGTAGGCGCTCTCGAATTCCTCCTGCAGTTCAGGCGAAAAGGGCGCGCCGCCGCCAAAGAAATATAGGACGCTCGCCATATCATCCATGGTGACGCCGGCATCCAGCGCCATCCGCGCGACCGCTGGCGGCCCGCTCAGGAACTTGGGGCGATGCCGACGCACTGCCTCGATCCACTCCGGCACGTTGAACTTGTCGAGCAAAGTCGTGTGGCGCTCTAGGATCACCCCAGCGACCAGGTTGCACATCCCGCCGATCCCGCCATAGGGCCAGGTCAGGATGTCGGGCTCGGGATCGATCCCGGTCCTCGCCGCGCTTACGCTTTCGACCGCGCGGACCAGCATGCGGAATGGAAAGAGGATGCGCTTGGGCTTGCCGGTCGTACCGCTCGACAGGATTTCGATCCCGCGCTCACCCTCAAGTGTCGGGAAGGGCCCCTCGCCTGCTTTGGCGAGACCCTCGCGATAGCCGATCAGCTTTGCTTCGTGGTTGAGCACAAGGCCGGCCGCGCCCGTCGCAATGGCCGCCGCCTGCACTTCAGCTGTCCAGTCCTGCATATCGGCGATCACCGCGCCAAAGCGCGTATCGAGGATTTCCGCCGCCATCGCTTCGGGCGATTGGATCGCATAGACCGTCGTCAGCAGCCGCCCGTGCGCGATCAGACCCAGCATCGCCGCCGCATGCAGCGCGCGATTACGCACGATCACCCCGATCCGCGCATCGGCAGGCACCCCCGCGGCGTCGAGCAGCGCTACGGCCCGATCCGCGAACGCGCTGATCTCGCCGCGCGAATATTCGCGGCCCTTATATTCGAAGAGATGGGCTTCGGGCGTCGCTCGAAGTGACGCTCTCAACTGATCGTTGAAATCCACCCAAATCCTTTCACTCGGTTTGACGATACCGTAGCGAATGTCCGCGCTGCATCGAAGCGATCAGCGCGTGCGAAAGATTTGAACACATGGCTGATCGGACAGCGGCACTGCCGACTCCTGCGCTGCTTCAAACCAAGGCTCGAAATGGCCAATTTCGAACCGGTCAGCCATTCCGTATCGAAGGTTTGAGCGAAAATTTTGTCAGGTCCGGATCAGCCGAAGCTGTCCTAAGACCACCAGCCGCACGAGTATGACCGAAAGTATGACCGAGTTCAGTATTGGCTAAAAAGAACCAATAAAAACAATGGCGTCTGGTGGAGCTGAGGGACGAGTCCCTACCGCACTCCAATGCTTCAAGCGCAAAACTCGGCCCACTCGTTCATCAGGGCCCGGCGCTTCTGGAGCAGATTGCCTCGACGGTACGCTGCCTCGGTCTTGTCTTTGACGGCATGTGCCAGTGCGGCTTCGGCGAGTTCGCCAGGGAAATCAGTCGTCTCGCTGACCCAGTCTCGAAAAGAAGATCGGAACCCGTGAACGGTCGCATTGACCTTCATGTCCCGAAGGACCTTTATCAAAGTCATGTCAGATAGGGCTCGGTCTGACTTGCTTCCAGGAAACACCAACTCCGTCCCTGTTGCACGGACCGAGGAACATCGTTCGAGAATGTCGAGCGCGGGCCGCGTCAGCGGTATCGCATGCTCACGGCCAGACTTCATTCTTGAGCCCGGGATAGTCCAAAGCCCGTTGGGAATATCAAACTCCGCCCATGTCGCATTCCGGACCTCGCCTGATCGAGTGGCGGTCAGGATCGTCAACTCCAAAGCGAGACGACCCAAAGTTTCCTTAGCCCGGAGCTTCGCCAGGAAGGTTGGGACGTCCGGATATGGAAGTGCCGCATGGTGCTCGTTGTTCCTTGGCTGGCGTGGTAGTCCCTTCGTGATTGAGCGCATCGGCGCCTCGGTCTCGCGATATCCGTTGGCGAATGCCCAATCGAGAACAGCGCCGACGCGCTGCCGAACCCGTCTCGCGGTTTCAGGCTTGGTAAGCCAGATCTCAGCGAGAACGTTGCGGATCATCGGTCCGGTGATCTCAGACACGCGGACGCCTCCCAGCGTCGGGTATACGAACTGCTCGAGCGTCCGCTTCCACTGCCACTCATGTTTTTCGTTGCGCCAGGTCTTTCGGTTGGCCGCGAACACCTTGGCTGCGGCCTCTTTGAACGTTGGGATGCCGCCGGCCTTCCGCTTCTCAAAGACTGGGTCGAGCCCAGACTCCATCCATCCGCGAACTTCTTCCGCGCGCTTCCGCGCAGTGGCCAGCGTCACTTTGCTGGCGCTCCCGAGGCCGATGTCGCGACGGCGCCCATTCTTCTGGACCCTGCATACCCAGCTCTTGCTGCCCGTAGTCCCGATGACCAGGAACAGGCCGTCGCCGTCCCCGAGACGACCGGGGCGTGTCGCCGCTCTAACTCCCGTCGCAGATAGCTTTCCCATCGCCAAAATATTCCCACATTCTTTCCCACAGGCAAATTCGGACAGGGCCGAAAGCCAGCGGACGGATGCGGATGCGAATCGCCGTAAGCGCTTCGAAAACCTCAGTTTTCAAAGACACCTACGGATGCGGTAATATGGGGGGATGGTGGACAGGGCTGGATTCGAACCAGCGTACGGGAAACCCGGGCAGATTTACAGTCTGCTGCCTTTAACCACTCGGCCACCTGTCCATGGGCGCCGCATCGAGCGAGGGCGGTCCAATGCCGATCCCGGGACGTGCTGTCAACGCCTTGCGCGCACCTCCCGCGCCGCATAGCGTCCGCGCAACCTTTTTCCTTCCGCAGGAGCCCCATGCGCACCTTTGCAGCAATCGCCGCCATTGCCGTCGCCGCCACCCCGCTCACCGCCCAGACCGTCGACCGGGCCGAAGTCGCCCGCATCCTCGACGAGGGGCTCAACCGCTCGCAGGTGATGCAGACCGCACAGCAGCTCACCGACGGCATCGGCCCGCGCCTCACCAATTCGCCCGGCATGCGCAAGGCCGAGGACTGGACCGCCAACGAGTTCCGCAAATGGGGCCTCGCCAACGTTCGCAAGGAAGGCTTCGACTTCGGCCGCGGCTGGTGGATCGAGCGCGCCACTGCACGGATGGTGAGCCCGCGCCCGATCCAGCTCACGTCGATCCCGATCGCGTGGACCCCGGCCACCCCGGGCAGGATCAGCGCGCCGATCGTCGTCGCGCCGATGAGCAAGGAGGAGCATTTCGCGCGCTGGCGCGGCAAGCTCTCCGGCAAGATCGTGCTCGTCACCCTGCCCGACGACGGCTCCGAGCCCGGCGAGGCGCCGTTCAAGCGCTGGACGAACGAGGAGCTCGCCAAGTTCGACACCTATGAGCAGCCCAAGTACGATCCCGAGGCGACCGATCGCCGGATCAAGCGGCTCGACTATGCACGCAAGCTCGATGCCTTCCTGAAGGCCGAGGGCGCGGTCGCCTATGCCACCATGTCGTACCGCGACGGCAAGCTGATCCACGGCAGCGGCTATCTGTTCGGCGTCGGCGAGACCCAGCAGGTGCCGGGCATCGAGATCGCCGCCGAGGATTATCGCCGCCTCGCCCGCCTCGCCAAGACCGGCCCCGCCCCGGTGCTCGAGATCGAGAGCGTCGTCCATTTCGAGGATGCCGACACCCAGGCCTACAACGTGCTAGCAGACATCCCCGGCAGCGACTCCTCGGGCGCCTATGTGATGGCCGGCGCGCACCTCGACAGCTGGGCCGCCGGAGACGGGGCGGTCGACAATGCCGCCGGCGTCGCGATGGTGATGGAAGCTGCCCGCATTCTCAAGGCGATGGGCGTCCGCCCCAAGCGCACGATCCGTTTCGCGCTGTGGAACGGCGAGGAGCAGGGCCTGCTCGGCTCGATGGCCTATGTCGAGAAGCACGTCGCCACCCGCACGCGCAAGCCAGGCGCCCCGGAAACCGGCCTCGCCCGCTTCTACGGCTGGACCGAGCGCTGGCCGATCGTCCGCCAGCCCGGCCACGACAAGCTGGTCGCCTATTTCAACCTCGACAACGGATCGGGCAAGATCCGCGGCATCAACGCCGAGAACAATCTCGCCGCGGTGCCGATCTTCCGCGAATGGTTCGCGCCGTTCAATTCGATGGGGGCGGGCACGGTCGCGATCCGCAAGACGGGCGGTACCGACCATGTCTTCTTCTCGGCCGTCGGCATCCCGGCATTCCAGTTCATCCAGGATCCGCTCGACTATCGCGCCCGGCTCCACCACACGAGCGTCGACACCTTCGATCACCTGAAACCCGCGGACCTGCGCCAGGGCGCGGTGATCCTCGCGTCGTTCCTCCTCAACGCGGCCAATGCGGAGAAGCCCTTGCCTCGCCTGCCCTTCCCGACCGAGCCCGGGGTCACCGATCCCTTCGCCTACCCCAACCCCGACGAGCTCGACTGATGGCGCGCCGGGGACATCGCCCGAGCCAGGCCGCCCCGTCGCGGCCGCGCTTCTACGGCCGCCACGCAGTCACCGCCGCGCTCGCCAATCCCGAGCGCAACGTGCGGAAAATCTGGGGCACGCGCGAGGCGCTGGGGGGATTCGACATTCCCGCCTCGATCCCGGTCACCTATGCCGATGTCGCCGATCTCGCGCGGCTGGTGCCGAACGACGCGCCGCACCAGGGGATGGTCGCCGAAGTCGATCCGCTCGAGGACGTCTGGCTCGGCGACCTGCTCCAGCAGGGCGCGGACGACCGCCGCCCGCTGGTCGTGCTCGATCAGGTCACCGATCCGCACAACGTCGGTGCGATCCTCCGCTCGGCGGCCGCGTTCGGCGCATTGGGCATCGTCACGCAGGACCGGCATGCGCCGCCCGAATCGGGCGCGCTCGCGCGCGCGGCCTCGGGCACGCTCGAGACGGTGCCCTGGGTGCGCGTGGTCAACCTCGCCCGCGCGCTCGACGAGATCGCCGAGGCGGGCTTCTGGCGGATCGGCCTCACCGGTCACGCCCAGAAGACGCTCGGCCAGGCGATCGGCGAAGCGCGCGTCGCACTCGTCCTCGGTGCCGAGGGCGAAGGCATGCGCCAGAACACCGAAGCGCATTGCGACGAGCTTGCGAAGCTGCCGATCTCGCCTAAAGTCGAAAGCCTGAACGTGTCCAACGCCGCGGCGGTAGCGCTCTACGCCATCGCAGTCCGCGGCTGAGGACGCGCCAACGGGGGACTATCGATGATGCATTGGGGGAAGGCGCTCGTCGCGGCGCTGTTCATGCCGCTCGCGCTCGCCGCCTGCCTGTTCGTGCCGGGCAAGTTCGCATCGACGCTCGACATCCGCGCCGACCGCAGCTTCACCTTCACCTACAAGGGCGAGATCCAGGCGCTCGACCTCAAGCGGCTGAGCGGCAAGGCGATGGAAGCCGCGATCGCCGAAGACGCCGAGAAGGACAGCGACGGATCCGAAGAGGAGAGCACGGACGGCGCCACGTTCAACGATGTCGCATTCGCCCAGGACAATAAGAACATCGAAAAGAAGGACCCCGAGCTCGCGCTGACTCCCGAGGAAAAGGCCGAGCGCGACGCCGAATACCGCGAGCTCGCCGCACAGATCGCCAAGGAAGCCGGCTATCGCACCGTCGAATATCGCGGCGAAGGCCTGTTCTACGTCGACTATGCGATCGCGGGTAAGCTCAGCCACGGCTTCGCCTTCCCCTACAATCAGGACGCCGAGATGGTCTTCCCCTTCGTGGTGGTTGATCTCCGCGGCAAGGACAGCGTCCGCATCAAGGCACCCGGCTTCGCTGCGCAGGAGATGGGCGGAATGGGCAATGCCGCCAGCGCAGGCGCGATGGGCGCGATGAGCCAGGGCATGGGTGAAGGCATGGGCAAGGCGATGGGCTTCGACCCCGCCAAGATCGACGGCACCTTCACGCTCACCACCGACGCCGAGATCGTCAGCCAGAACCAGGAAGACGGCGCGCGCACCACCGGCACGACCAGGACGATCGTCTGGAGGGTCACCAACCGGACGAAGGACGCACCGATGGCGGTGCTGCGCGTGGCAGGGCTGTAAGCTACTCGGGCGCGGCTGCCCGCCACGGCAGAAACCGGCGCAAAGCGGAGTTGCGCGGAGGCGGCTAGGGTCTACCTCGCCAAGATGGAAACACCCCGTTCGCCCTGAGCCTGTCGAAGGGCGCTTCCACCCGCCATTCGCTTACGGATGGCCGCCCCCTTCGACGCCGCCTGCGGCGCTCGGGACAGGCTTCGACAAGCGCAGGGCGAACGGTGATGGCTCAACTCGACGTAGGCAGCCTGAAGCCGTTCCTTGCCGCACTCCGCCGCTCGCGCCCCGCGAGCAGACGATCAAGCAAGACCAGCACATAGCCGGCCGCGAGGAACGTGATCGCAATCGCAGCCGAGTTGGCCAGGGTCCGCGTCCAGCCGATGCTCGCGACGTTCATGAAGGGATAGGGGTAGACACCGTCGATGGCACCGCGCCCCAGCGCATAGCCGAGATAGGCGAGCGGCAGCGCGGTCCAGCGCAGCGGATCGCCGAAACGGAGCCCGCCCTTCACGGCGAAGACGAGCCAGAAACCAGCGGCAAGCAGTGGCGTCACCGTGTGGAGCAAGACGTTCGCGAGCATCGCGCCCGCGCTCAGCTCGACCAGTCCGCGCAGCAGCAGATGGTAGACGATTCCGACCAGGAGCATCGTGAGCGTCATCCCGCCGATCGCCTGGGGCCGGGTCAAGCGCGCGAGGCCCAAAGCGATTCCGGTGAAGAAAAGCGCGAGAATCAAATTCGAGATGACGGTGAAGAACCGCAACATGCCCCAAAGCGACGCGGCGAGCGATCCGCTCTTTCCCAGGCTGGCGTCGAGCTGAACGGCGAGCCCGGTCCAGCCGGCGAGCGCGATCACCCCGGCACTGATGCGGACGAGCGATGTGAGCCGAAGCCTGGCGGGGTGGTGGAAGCTGGACTGGGAGGTCATGCATCGCTCCTTCAGTGTGGTCGCGAGCTCGCGTGCACCTATTTGTGGCAGCCGCCGGACAGTCGATCCAGCAATCAAATTGTCCCAAATAATGGAACTACATTCTACTTGTTAATCATTTGAGCGTGTGTATCCTGCTCCCACCGACACAAAAGTGCGGACTCAGGAGAGGAGGCATCCATGAATGCTCGCCACATTGGTCGCTGGGCGCAAACCTCGAGCATCGCCGCGTTGGTGCTCGCAAGCGGCGCACAGGCCCAGACGCAGCCCCAGCCCGCCCCCGCACCCCAGGAAGACGCGACCGAAGTCGTCGTCACCGGCATCCGCCAGAGCCTCGCGGACGCGCAGAGCGTCAAGCGCAACTCGGCGCAGGTGGTCGATGCCATCTCGGCCGAGGACATCGGCAAGTTCCCCGACAAGAACATCGGCGAGGCGCTCCAGCGCGTGACCGGCGTGCAGATCTCGCGCGCAGCTGGCGAGGGCCAGAACATCTCGATCCGCGGCGCCGAGCCGGGCCTCAACCGAGTCGAGATCAACGGCCAGACGGCGCTCTCCACCGTGGTCGGCAGCTCGCGCGCCGTCGAGTTCCGCGATCTTCCTGTCGAGTTCGTGTCGCGCGTCGAGGTAGTGAAATCGGCGACACCCGACATGACCGAAGGCGGACTCGGCGGCACCGTGCGAATCGTCACGCGCCGGCCGTTCGACAGCAAGAAGCAGTACATCGCCGGATCGGCGCAGGGCATCTACGGCACCCTTTCCGACCGGCTCGATCCCAAACTCGCGCTGATCGGCAGCACCTTGTTCGCCAACGATACGCTGGGCATGCTGATATCGGCGACCTATGAGGAACGCAGCCTCTGGTACGATCAGCTGCGCACCACGGGCTGGCGCCAGATCGATGCCGATCCGGCTACCGCGGGCGCCCAGTTGCTCGATCTCAACGGTGACGGATCGGGCGACTTCTACCCGGACATCCCCCGCCCGATCATCAATCGCGAGGCGACCAAGCGCGGCGCGATCAACGGCATTCTCGAATACCGCCCCAACGACGATTTCCGCGCCTTCGTCGAGGGCACCTACACGCGCTCGCGGCTCACGCTCGACAGCCAGTTCCTCCAGCTCGGAACCGTACAGAACGTGGTCGACGGCGGCGTCGATCGCAGCCGCACGACGATCGGGCCGGACGACACCGTATCGAGCGTCACCTTCAACGGCGTGCTCGCCGCGCCCAACGGGCTCTCCGCCAGCTACCGCAACATCCTGGGCACGCAGGACCGCAACACCTTCAACGGCCAGGCAGGAGTCGACTATACGATCGGACGGCTGACGCTCCAGGCGCGGGCGGGCTATGCCAAGTCGCGCGCATATAACAACGAGATCAACGCCACTGCGGCCGCGCTGGGCCTGTCGACGCTGACGATCGACTATGACAACGACCAGCAGGCGCCCAACATAACCCTGCCGATCGACCAGACTACGACCGAGGGGCTCAACCAGCTCATCGTGCTGCGCCGCCCGCGATATAACGATCAGGAGGAAATCGACCTCAAGTTCGACGCGGAGTTCAAGCCGGGCGCAGGGCTGTTCACTTCCTTCAAGGCGGGCCTTGAGCATCGCGAGCTCACCGCCGACAGCCGCTACTACGATCGCTCGGTGACGATGAACGGCTACAACGGCACCACGCTCACCAACACCTATGCCACCGGCGTCAGCTCGAACGTCACCGTGTCCACCGTCCCGCCGGCGCAGCTCATACAGCAGATCCGCGATCTGGTGGGGGCCAACGCGACGCTCGGCGACCACGATTTCTTCCGCGGCGCCGACCGCGGCTATACGGGCGGAATCGAACGCTGGCTCAATCTGGGCATGGAAGTCGCCGATGCGGTCGGGATTCCCGATCCCTTCGTGAATCCGGTGCCGCTCGACACCTGGGAAGTGACCGAGAAGAACTTCTCCGGCTATGCCCAGGCTGCGTTCGAGGCGGACATCGGCGTGGAACTGAGCGGCGTGTTCGGCGCGCGCGTGGTCGATACCCGCACCACTTCGGACGGCTTCCAGGTGCTAGCCGGGGCGGTGACGCCGGTGTCCTTCGACGGGCATTACACCGAGTTCCTGCCCTCGCTGAACCTCAAGGCGCAGATCATCCGCGACAAGCTCCAGCTGCGCGCCACCGCGACCGAGGTGCTGGCCCGGCCCTCGCCGCAGCAGCTCGCGCCGCGCTTCGTGCTCGACGCGGTGGGGCTCACCGGGTCGCGCGGCAATCCCGCGCTCGAGCCCTATCGCGCGCGCCAGTACGACTTCGGAATCGAATATTATCCCAACCGCACCGGCTATCTCTCGGCGACCTATTTCCGCAAGGAAATCAGCTCGTTCATCCAGAACGGCAGCGAGGATTATGTCGAGCCGACGACGGGCACCACCTATACGGTGACGGTGCCGGTGAACGGCGACAGCAAGGTTACGATCAACGGCGTCGAGGTGGGCGGGCAATATGTGCTCGATTTCCTGCCCGGGCCGCTCGGCAACCTGGGCGTGATCGCGAACTACACCTATTCCAAGGACTCGGGCTATGCCGACCGCGACCTTTTCACCGGCGGGCCGCTGAGCTTCCCGGGGCTCTCGCGGCACAGCTACAATGTGTCGGGCTTCTACGAAGACAGCGTGTTCAACGCGCGCATCTCGTACAACTGGCGCTCGAAATACCTCATCACCTCGCGCGGACGCGGCAACAATCCGGAGTTCGGCGAGGCTTATGGGCAATGGGACGCCTCGGCCGGGGTAAACCTCACCGACAATGTCTCGCTGTTCTTCGAAGGCGTGAACCTGTTCAACGCCGTGCGTGCCGAGAACGCCAACAGCATCTACCGGCGCACGATCATCGAGACGTTCGGCCGCCGCTTCTACGGGGGCGTGCGCGTGCGCTTCTGACCCGGCGAGCCGAGGCGGAGCGCGCGGGCATCCTTGCCAAATAGGATTTGTTCTGCTTTCGTTCGAAGATGCCGCCGACGCCGCCTCCATCGTGCATCGCAAGCAGGGCAGGCCGCTTCCCTGCGCGGTCCGCGCGAGTCAACCGCACTGCTCCGGCAGCCAACCTTTTGGTTGGTTCGCTTGGGCACCTCGGTAGGGGAAATGGCGGAAAACCGCGATTCCGCTTCGCGCTAAAACCGCGATTCGAGTCAACCGGAGTCAGCCGGCCGGCGGATCAATCCTCTTCGGCGATCGTCACGCGCAGCCCGTCGAGCTCGGGCGTGAACGGGATCTGGCACGAAAGGCGCGAGCGTTCGTCGCGATCCGACGAACTGTCGAGCAGATCGTCCTCGTCCATGCTCATCGGCGGGAGTTTGGCCGCAAATTCCGGATCGACATGCACGTGGCAGGTCGCGCAACTGCAGCAGCCGCCGCAGATCGCGAGCAACTCGTCGATCCCGCTCTCGCGGATCACTTCCATCACGCTGAGGCCGTCGCCGCCGTTGACTTCGCGCTCCTGCCCGTCCCTGGTCACCACGATGAGCTTCGGCATGCAATTCTCCTTCGTCGGCCGCGTCCATGCCGCCGATGAGCGTTCAGTTCAAGGATGCCGCAAATGGGCCTGACCGCCGACCAGATCAAAGCCTCGATCGACGCGCTCGCCGCGGTCGAGCCCGCTTTCGCCGCGGCGCTGGCGCGCGCCGGCTATCCCGCGCCGCGCCAGCGCGATCCTGGTTACGAGACGTTGCTGCGCACAATCGTCGGCCAGCAGGTGAGCGTCGCCGCGGCGCAATCGATCTGGAACAAGCTGGAGGCGGGGCTCGGCGGCAACCTGACCGATCCCGCGACGATCGCGAACGCTTCGGACGAGCAGTTGCGCGCCGCCGGGCTCTCGCGCCAGAAGGCGAGCTACGCCCGCAGCCTTGCCGACGAAGTCACGAGCGGGCGGCTCGATCTGATGAACCTTCCCGAGGATGATGAGGAGGCGATCGCCAGCCTCACGCACATCAAGGGGATCGGCCGCTGGTCCGCCGAGATCTACCTGCTCTTCGCCGAGGGGCGACCCGACATCTGGCCGGCGGGCGACCTCGCGGTGCAGATCGAGATCGGCCGTATCCTGGGGCACGCCGAACGCCCGTCCGAGAAGCTGCTGCGCGAATGGTCCGCGCCCTGGAGCCCGCACCGCGGCGCCGCGGCGATCTTCGCGTGGCATCATTACAAGATCGACATGGAAGTGATCTGAGCGCGCCGGCTTCAGGCGCCGATCGCCTCGAGCCCCATCGCGATAGCGCCGAGCGGCCCGGCCATGGTGCCGAGCCCCGGCGGGCCCAGCCTCCGGTCAAGCTCGGAGGCATAGGAGGCGAGCGACCCATAGCCGCCGATGCTTTCGGCCAGACGCGCGCGGAGCCGCTCGAACAGGTGCCCGCGCTCGGCGATCACGCCCCCGCCGATCGCGATCCTCTCGGGCGCGAAGGCAGTGACGAGATTGTGGAGCAGACCGCTCAGATCGTGCACGAAGAGGTCCCATTGCGGCCCATCCTGCGGCAGCTCGCGGCCGGGCGTGCCGAAGCGTTCGGCGAGCGCAGGTCCCGAGATCAGCCCTTCCACGCAGTCGCCGTGGAAGCGGCACCAGCCCGGATAGGTGTCGCCGGCTGCGCGCGGCACGCGCATGTGCCCTGCCTCGCCGTGCGCCACACCCTGCACCGGTCGCCCGTCAACGATCGTGCCGACGCCGACGCCGGTCCCGATCGTGATGTAGATGTGGGTATTCAGCCCCTGCGCGGCACCCCAGCGGGCTTCGGCGAGGGCCGCGCCGTTGACGTCGGTCTGGATTGCGAGGGGGCAGCCATAGCGACGCGCGAGCCGATTGGTCAGATCGGTCCCCGTCCAGCCGGGTTTGGTGGTGGCGGTGACCGAGCCATAGTCAGGCCGGGCGCGGTCGAGCTCGAGCGGGCCGAAGCTGGCGACGCCGATCGCATCGAAGCTCCAGCCGTCGAGCACCGCCTCGATCGCGGCGAGCGTCGGTTCGGGCTCGGTGGTGGGGATCGTCTGCCGGTCGCGAACGTCGTCAGGCCCGGTCGCGAGCAGCACGACGCATTTGGTCCCGCCAAGCTCGATTCCGGCGATCAGCGGCGCAGTCGAAGTCATCGCGCGGAGCTACCCCAGCCGTGCCGTAAGGAAAAGCAAAAGCACCGCCGCCGGTTCGCGCTAATCGAACACCACTTCCAGTCGCTCGGCGAAGGGGCCGTTCTTGCGCAGCCGTCCCGCACTGCCCGGCGCGCGCCGCAGGTTCGGCCGCTTGAGCAACGGCTTGAGCATCAGGTGCAGCGTCGCCTGGTTGATGTGCCGTCCGAAGCATTGGTGCAGGCCATAGCCGAAGTGGATATAGTCGCTCGCCGGACGATTGGGGTCGAAGCGGCGTGGATGCGCGACGCGGCGTGGGTCCATCATCGCCGATGCGAACGCCGCGAGCACGCTCGCTCCCGCCGGAACGGTGCAGGCATGGCGTGTCCCAGCGGCGACGGTCCAATCCGTGAGCGCCACCCGCGGCAGCCCGGGTGCGAGCGGATCGAAGCGCATCGCTTCGAGCACATAGGCGGCGAGCCGCGCGTCGTCGTTCGACCGAGCGGCAGCCTGCGCTTCGGCGAGCGCCTGCGGGCGGCGGAGCAGCTGTTCCATCGCCTGCGGCACAACCATCGGCGGCTGCGGCGGCCCGCCGACGATGAACCCCATCAGCGCAGTGCGCACCGAATCGTCGTCGAAGCCCGACTCCCCAGCCGCCTGCATCCTCAGGCAGCGCGCGAGCACATCGTCACCCTGCGGATCGGCGCGCCGACGCTCGATCTCGCCCTGGATGTGCGCGCGCAGCGCCGGCGCGATCTCGTCGACCTCGGCGCGGAGCGCGGGATCGTTGCCCTGATCGGCGAACTGGAATTCGAACAGCCGGGTCGCCCAGACACGCAGGTCACCGTCCTTGGGTTCGGGCACCCCCAGATATTCGGAAAGGAAAGCGAAGGTCACGCGCCGCACGAGCGCGTCGACCACTTCGATCCGCCCCGGCGAAACCGTTATCGCCTCCTCCGCCAGCGTCTCGACCCGGGCGGCGAGCATCGGCAGATCCTCCGGCCGCACGACCTTGCGCATCGCATCGGTGTCGTGCCGGTATTGCGGCGTGTCGCCCATGCCCAGGAAGAAGGGCTGCCCGCCCATGATCACGTCGAGCTTGGGCTTGTAGATCACGCCGAACGCCGCGTCGGTCGCGAACACCTCACGCACGTCGTCGTAGCGCGAGGTGAGATAGTTGTTTCCCAATTTCGCGATCGGCTTCACTCGCCGCAGCGCGCTGAAGAACCAGGGCATCGCCGCGAAGATCATCCGCTGCATCAGTCCCTTGAACCCCTTGGGTCCCGGACGGAGCACGTCCTTCGACGCAAGCACGCTCACAGCGAAGCCAGGTATCGCAGCGCCGGCATGCTCGGCAGGAAGAAATATTCGCCGCCCGCCATCTGGACGAAGGTGTCGACCTCGATGATCCGCCGCAGCGGATCCTCCGGTATCGTGAGCGTCCCCTTGGGGCCGATCAGCGGATCGACCTCGTCGAACAGCGTCGCGAAATTGGGGTTGAGGACCCAGGTCTGCTGGACGAATTCGAACTGTCGGGTGATGTCGGTGTTGAGGCAGATGAAGAGCAGCCCGCGATCGGCGCCGTCGTCCTGCATCGGATCGGCGATGGTGGGGCCGTATTTCCGCCCGCGCCGCAGGATGCGGTGGCTGTTCGCAGCTTCGAGCAACGTCTGCTTGTCCGCCGGCTTGGGCGCCAGCCCGTCGCGGGGATTGCCGCGGCGGACATGACTGCCGAGCGGGCAGCCATGTCCATGTGGGTCGCGGTCGTAGAAGCCGAAATCATTATCGGGCTGGTCATAGGCGTTGGGCGGCAGCACCCCGCCCGGGCAGAGCAGATTGCCGTCCTTGTCGCGGCCCACGACGCGGTCGGCGAGCCAGTCGGAATCGATATGGCCGGAATGCTCGGGGTCGCCCTCGCTGATCCGCTTCGCCGCATCGGTCATCGAGTTCCAAAAGGCAGCGACGTCCTGCTTGAGCTCGCGGACGACCATGTAGCTGCCGTCGAGCCCCAGATCGCGGAAACCCTCGCCCCGGGGATGCGGCGGCAGCCCCGCCCTTTGCGCGGCCTCGCCATCTGGGACCACCGGGCCCGGCGCGATCTCGTGGTGCGCAGTCGTGTGGCCCATCAGTATCTCGCCGAGCGGCACGCCGTTCCATGGGTCCTGGGGCGCCTCGCCCGAAGCGCCCAGCGTCACCACGCCAGCTTCGTAGGGCATGGGCTGCGAGACGCCGTCGGCAAAGCCGAAATGCTCGCGTGCGATCCCGCGTTCGTCGGGGCGAAGCTGGAGCGGCAGGCGGTGGACCACCGTCACCTGATGCGGCGCAAGCGCCTTGCTCACCTCGGCACACCAGGCCTCGGCGGTCCCCTCGTCCTTTTCGTAGAGCAGCAGCAGCGCATGGACGGTGATCGGCGTGGTGATGTTCTGCTCGGGCGTCTCGGGCCCGTCGTCGGCAAAGGCATGGGCACGCGGGTCACGCGCCGCGGCGTCGAGCGGGATGTTGCCGCTCCACCTGGGCCCGCCTTCGATCACCGTCTTCAGCCATTCCTCGCCGCGGCGATCGCCCAGCCGGCGCAGCCGGTCCTCCTGGAACATGCCTTCCTTGAAGGGCCGGTCGAACGAAGCGAGCGTATTGGCATTGAGCCCCATCTTGCGCAGCCCCTGCCAGGTGAGCCCCATGCCGGCCGCGCGCGGCTCGCGTCCGTCGGCGTCGGTTATCGGTGCCACCTGCTGGAGCGCATCGATCCATGCACCGCCGCCTTCGCGCTTCACGCCGTCCCAGCCGAATTCCAGGAACAGCGCTCGCCCGGTCGGCAGCGTAGCGAAGCCGCTCACCACCATGCCCTGGGTCAGCTTGTCGTGCGGCGGCGCGAGCTTCCAGCTCGGCGGCCCCTTTCGGCCGGGCGCGCTCACAGGTCGTTGATCCACAGCGCGGCCTCCTTCTCCGTGAGTTTAGGTTTTCGCAGTCCCAGCGCGATCCGGTAGTTGCGCTCGATCTGATCGGCGGTGAGGTCCTTGTAGGCCGAGTACCAGAAGCGGCTGACCGTCATCGAATGGCGTGCCCATTCCTTGAACTGGCGGCCGTGGCTCGCGCCGTCCTTCACCAGGAAGCGCGTGGGCGGAAAGCCGACGCCGCATGTCCACGCCAGCGTGAGCCCGCCGTGCGCCTTCTCGATGAAGTCGTCGAGATAGCTTTCCCAGGTCTGATCGAAGTTCGAGAAGAACATCAGCCGGCTCTGGTTGTTGACCAGCGCCCAATGCGCGAAATGGATCGTGCGCATCGAGCCGAGATAGCCGTCGCGCGCCACGATACGGAGCACGAGGCCGAGACCGCGGTGTCCGGCGCGGATCAGGATCGCGCGCAGCACGCCGGGCTTGACCAGCACGACCGAGCCCATGTGGTTCTGCGGTATCCAGTCCTCCCGCCGCGCCATCTCGCGCAGCATCCGAGGGTCGACCGGCGGCGCGTCCTGCGAGGAATCGGCGCGCTCGAGCACGCGCAGCCACAGCACCAGCCCGGCCGCGGTGACCGGCAGGCTGGCCAGTCCCCAGCCCAGCCACGACAGCACCCCGTGCCATGCCTCCCGCCAGGTCATGTCGGCAGCCAGCACTGCGACCGGCGTCACGATCGCGGTGGCCAGAGCGAGATAGGCCGCGACGAATACAGCCAGCAGCAGCAGGAGCTTGAGTTGGAGGAAAAGTCTGAGGAAGCTGAACCGCGTCGGCACCTCCGTGCCCGGCAACGCGCCGCCGATCCGCTTGAGCAGCACGGCGAAGATCAGGAAGACCAGGACGAGCAGCACTGCCAGCCGATCGCCCGGCATCGCCAGCCGCAGCATCAGCCCCGGGATCGACAAGGCGAGCACCGCCGCCAGCACGAAGATCGTCAGACGCGCCCAATCGCCCAGGCTGTCGCCCCGCGTGATTCGGGGGGGAGCCTTTTCGCCGAGCCAGGCGAAATGCGGGAGCAGCGCGGCGCGCAGCTTGGCGTGGATCTGGCCCGGAGAGAGCTTGCGATAGAGATTGGGAGCGTGCGCCTGCGGCCCGGCGAGCTCGGCGCGTGTCGCGCGGAACAGTGCCGCCTCGTCGAGGATGCGGTCCCTGCTCATTCCACGATTGCCGTGGTGGAACACGGTGGGCGTCAGCGCCCGCGCCTCGAAATAGGGCGCCAGCGGCGCGCGCGAACCGGGTGCGGTGACGGCGTCGAACAGCGGCCCGTCACTGTCCAGCGGCCGCTTGCAGCAGCGCAGCATCGTGCGCAGATCGTCGCCTATGGCAGCTTCGAGCTGCGCCCAGAACGGTCCTGGTGCGCCGTCGAAATTGGCCTCGAGCACGAACAGCGGATCATAGTCGAAGCCGGGAAACACACTGAGGGACATGAAGTGCAGCGCCGGCACGCGGCTCAGGAACTCGGCATAGGTGCCCTTGCCGCCCGACGGATCCTGGCTGCGCCGGTCGCGCAGCGCGTCGAGCAGATTGGACAGATGGTCATAGCTCTCCGGCTTGACCTCGAGCGCGACCGACAGCGTGGTCTGGCGCATCTGGCATTTCCCCCTTCTCGGCACGCTCCCCCGAGCGCCGATTCGCCCGGCTTTGTCTCACAGCGATTCGCCCGAGGATAGGACAGATCCGACTTCGCGACCGGAATGCTTCAGAGGCTGTTTTGGGAATGCGCCATCGGCGCCGCCTTGAAATGCGCTCTTTCGCGCATTTCCAAACAGACTCTCAGCCGAAGGTCGTGTCGAGGAACATCATCGCCGCGAGCCCGATCATCAGCCCCGTGCCCACTCTTCCGCCGCCGTGGATGCGCGCGTGCGCGTCGGGGATGATGTCCGACGCGACGACATAGATCATCGCTCCCGCGGCAAGGCCGAGGCCCCAGGGAAGGAATGCTTGTGCGAAGGTGACGACGGTGACGCCGATCAGCCCCGCTACGGGCTCGACCAGCCCCGATGCGGTGGCGATCGCCGCCGCCCGGGCGCGACCGTATCCGATCGAGGTCAGTGCTACCGCTACCGCCAGCCCTTCGGGGATGTTCTGCAGCCCGATGCCGAGCGCCGTCACCCGGCCCGCCTCGAAGTCGCCCGCGCCGAAGCTGACGCCCACCGCCATGCCTTCGGGGAAATTGTGCAGCGTCACCGCCGCGACGAAAAGCCAGATGCGGCGCAGCGACGTGCTCGCGGCGATGCCGGGCGGTCCGAGGCCCAGCCGGTCGAGCGGGGGCAGCCATACGTTGATGCGGGCGATGACGAATGCGCCGAGGAGCACGGCGGCCGCAACCTGGATCGAGGCGCCCTCTCGCCCCGCCCCCTGCTCGCGTGCGACTTCGATCGCCGGCAGGATCAGCGAGAAGAAGCTCGCCGCGAGCATCACTCCGGCGGCGAATCCGAGAAGCAGATTCTGCTGCTGCGCGCTGGGCGCACGCAGGAAGAGCACGGGAAGAGCGCCGAGGCTGGTCGCCAATCCGGCCAAAAGGCTTGCCAGCGCACCTGCCGTTACTATCTCGCTCACCCGGACTCCCGATCAATGGCGCGCGAGACCCCTTCCGCCATGGCAAGGTCCCGCGCGCCTCGATAATGCATCCGCAACTCGGCGGCGAACAGCCTATTCGTCACATGGCTCAGTCGGCGGTCTCCAGCTGCTTGGTCCGCCCTGCTCCGGGACCGGCGCCCAGATCGGTTCCCGTGGTGGGATCGCGGCTCGTGTCCGACGCGAGCCGCGTCGCGAGCTGCCGCAGCGCCGCTCTGTCCTCGGCCCCGAGATCGACCGTGGCGCTGCCGTCACCGTCGTCCGCCGGCAGCGTCTGCTCGAGATCGTCGATGCGGTCCCACTGATCGCCCGAGTTCCAGGGCCCGGTCATGTCACCTTCGCCCTGGGAGGTGTTCACATACATGCTGGCATATTGCTCCATCCCGGGCAGCTTGCCCGAGGGGAAGTTGGGCTCGATCGAGTAGAGCGCTTTCTCGAACGACTTCTGGTGCGCGATCTCGCGCGTCATCAGGAAACCCAGCGCTTCCTTCACGCCTGGATCGTCGGTGATGTTGATCAGCCGCTCGTAAACGATCTTGGCACGGCTTTCGGCTGCGATGTTGCTGCGCAGGTCCACCGTCGGCTCGGAACGCGAGTCGATATAGGCTGCAGTCCACGGGACGCCGGCGGAATCGACGAGCGCAGGCCCGCCGCCGAAAAGGATCGATTCCTTGGCGGAGGTGCCGGTCTGGCCCACCATGGCGAACAATTCCGCTTCGTTCTGCTGCGCCTCCGACAGCTGGGCCTTCGCACCCTTGTTGAGCATCGCGACGATCGAGCCAATCACCTCGAGATGGCTGAGCTCCTCGGTCGCAATGTCGAGCAGCATGTCCTTCCGGCCGGGATCCTCCTCGCCCAGGCCCTGCGTGAAATAGCGCATCGCTGCGGCGAGCTCGCCGTCGGCGCCCCCGAATTGCTCGAGCAGAACGCAGGCGAGCCGCGGGTTCGGCTCGGATACGCGCACCGTATATTGCAGACGCTTGTTGTGCATGAACATGGCAACCACTCCAGCTGGGATCGCCAAAGAACAGGATGCGAGCGGTAGAGTTTCGGTATCATTTTGAAAGAACGGCATTTTCAATATGCGCTCGCGCGTGAGCATTTCGAGAATCTGGCTTCGCCGCGGCTTGTTTCGCCATCATCAACGATGCTCCATGCCTCGCTGATCGATTGTATCGATGAACGTCGCGAGAAGCTCGGCGGGACGCAGCCCCGAGGTGAAAGAAAAGGGCCGCGGCAGAAATCCCGCCGCGGCCCCTGATTACCCCCAGTGCGCCGACGCGATCAGCGCAGCTGGAAGCGCACGCCCATGCGGAACTGCCGACCCAGCATGTCGGAGTAAGTGGTATTCGTGGCCATGCCGGTCTCGGGCACCAGCAACGGCCAGCGATCGAAGATGTTGGTCACGTTGAAGAACATCTCGGCTTCCGAGCCGCCGCCGACATCGACCTTCTGCGTCAGATTGAGGTCGGCATAGAATAGTCCCGACACGCGGTTGTTGTCATAGGTCGGGAACTGGCTAGTCGAAACCGGGCAGCCGCTGGTGCACTCAATACCGTTCGCGACATACTTGCCGGCACTGATCCCGCGGCCGACGACCGTCGCCGAGAAGGTGGGCGTCTCATAGGTCGCGCTGCCGCGGAAGATCCAGGTCGGCGTGCTGTACTGCCCACCGTTCGCGCCGACGGTGTTGACCGGCACGACTCCCGCGATCCCAGTGTCGGCCAAGTTCTCGATGTAGCGCGTCGCCACGCCTTTCACCATGAAGCTGCCCGACCCGACCGGGACACGATAGGCAGCGTCGAAGTCGATGCCGCGCACCAGCCTGCGCGCGAAGTTGAACGGCTGGCTGCGGATCAGCAGGTACGGCTGAGTCGGGGTGGAGCGAATTGGATCGTTGGTGATCGCTGCGCAATATTGCGCGATCCCCTCGTCGCAACGATTGACGATCTCCTGCGCGGTGATCGTGTCGATCGCGTCCTCAAGGTTGATGCGGAAATAATCTACCGACGCTGTGAATCCTGGCAGGAAACGCGGTGACAGCACCGCACCGATGTTCCACGAGTCGGCCTTTTCAGGCTCCAGGTTCGGATTGCCGGTGGTCAAACCCGAATAGCCGAAGGTCGCTGGACCGTTCAGACCATCGCTTGTGTAGGCAGGATTGCGCACCGAATCGCTGTTGGCAGTTCCCGCCTGATACAGCTCGTTGAGGTTGGGCGCGCGGATATCGCGCGATCGCGTCACACGGAAGCGGATGTCCTCGATCGGCGCCCAGGTGGCACCCAGCTTCCAGGTGGTGACATAGCCCGAGTTCGAATAGTCGGTGGCGCGCACTGCCCCGTTGAACTCGAGGCCGAGGCCCAATGGAACGACAGTCTCGAGATAGGCTTCCTTGACGCTGTATTCGCCGGTGAAGGGAAGATAGTTGCCGACCGACCACCGATTGGTCGTGCCCGTGGTAGTCACCACCGGCTGGAACTCCTCGGGCACGCTGCCGCGGATCTTCTCCTTGCGAACCTCGCCGCCTAAGGAGACGCTGACGTCGCCTGCCCAGGTGGCGAACGGCGTCATCGCCCAGTTGGTGCCGGCGACGAACTGCTCCATCACCTGATCGCGGTACGGGTCGCCCAGAACATAGTCGATCGCCGCCTGGCTGGCGACGCCGAGACCCATGCGGTTGAGCGGCACGCAGTTCGGGTCGTTGTTCGTCGCGTTGGTATCGACGTTGATGAGGCACTGAATCGATCCGGCCGCATAGCCGCCGGCATTGCCCGCCGGCGCGAAGGCCGCAGCGGTAGCATTGGCCATGTTGGTGAGGTGCATGATGTTGCGGAGCTGCTCGCGCAGATCGGAGCGGCCGTACTGGGCATAGACGTCCCAGTGCCCGGCCCGCCCGAATGCTTCGAACTCACCCTGAGCCCCGACGACGTAACGCTGCACCTTGCGCTCGTTGTTGATGCCGCGGAACGGCAGATCGGCAGCGGTGGTCGCGAGCGTAACGCTGGTGACGTCCGTAAGCCGCGCGGCCCCGAGCGACTGCAACGCAAAGGCATTGCAGGTCACGGGAACGGGAACAGTGGTGCAGCCGGTGGTGTTGATCGAGATGCCGGTCGACAGGTTCGGGCCTGCGTTGAAATAGACTTTCTGCCGGTTGTACGATCCTTCGGCGAAGACCTCTACACCATCGGCGACCTCGTAGCTCAGCCGGCCGAAGATTCCCCAGCGGTCATCCTCCGGGAGGATGCCGATACGGCGCCCGGAGTCGTTGACCTGCCACGAACCGCCCTGGGTGAGGCTCGGCGCCGCCGAACCAGTCGGCGATGGGAAGGTGAGCGCACCATATTGATACTGGTTCACCGCGCCGTTGAGCCCGAAGTAGAGACCGCGCAGCCGGTTGGCCGCCCCGCCCGCCGAACCGGTGATCAGGCCTCCCGGTGTTGAGTTCGCGGCACCGATCTGGCGCTCGGTGGTGATGAACTGCGGCTCGGTGCTGTTGGCGCTCCAGTTCGGATTTTGGATGCGCACATAGCCGGTATGGTTCCACGGGCGATCGCTCGGATCGACCTCGAAGATGCCATCCTGATGCGCAATCTCCGCATTGAACAGAATGTGGCCGCGGCCGTCGGCGAACGACGTGCCGCCCGCGATGCTGCCCGAATAATTGAAACCGTCGCCCGCACTGGTGAGGCCGGTGTCCGCCTGGATCTTCAGCCCCTCCATCTTCTTGTTGAGGACGAAGTTGACCACACCCGCGACCGCGTCCGAGCCATAGGCCGACGAAGCGCCACCAGTGACGACCTCGACTCGCTCGACAAGGGCCTGCGGGATCGTATTGATATCGACCCAGCCATAGATCGTCGAGCCGACGGAACGGCGACCGTCGAGCAGGACCAGAACGCGGCCTTCGCCCAGGTTGCGCATGTTGAGCGCGTTGATGCCTGCCGATCCGTTCGACAGGTTGAGGCGCGAGTTGGCCGGCTTGGTGGAGCCGGCGAGTTGCGGAAGCTGGTTGACGAAATCGGCGATATTGTTCGACGGTGAGGTGTTCTGGATGTCTTCTTGCGTCAGCACGGTCAGTGGCGTCGGCGCCTGGAAGCCATCGCGGATGATGCGCGAACCGGTGACGACGACTTCATCGCCGCCGCTCTCCTGCTCCGCCTGGGGAAGTGCGGAACCCGTGGCTTCGGTCTGCGCCCAGGCCGGCGCGGTTCCGGCCAGCGCGGCGAGCGCGGTGCCGGAAATCAGAACATTCTTGAAAGACTTGAACCCGTTCATCTTATGAGCCCCCAATGGCAGCCGACCCCGCGCGACGCCGTGACATTAAGTAACAAGAATGTTGCACTGCGCCATAGTTTCTGTTCGCAAAACCATAGCTTAGCGGCATGTTGCGCTTGAAACCGTGGCATGGCGGCAACAACGGAGCCGATTGACGCGCGCCCTCGCTTCGCCGAGCGTGCCGCAATGCCCTTTCCGCCGCGCGCCGCATTTCCTTTCTCGTTCTCCACTTCGGCGGGCGCCCGTCTTGGCTGAGGCATCGCTCACCGGTTCGCCTGCCGTGCCGCGCGGAATCGGCCGCATGGCGCTCTATGTTCTGCTCGGCTTCTCGGCCGGGCTTCCCTTCTACATGTTCTCGACCGTGCTAGCGGCGCGGCTGACCGATCATGGCGTGGCGCTGACGGTCATCGGCTTCTTCGCCTGGGTGCAGCTGCTCCCAACCTTCAAGTTTCTCTGGGCGCCGCTGCTCGACCGCTACGACATTCCCGGCTTCGCGCGCTTCTGGGGAAAGCGGCGCGGCTGGATCATGCTGTCGCAGCTCGGGATCTTCACCTCGATGCTCGCGATGACCTTCACTGCGTCGGATGCGAGCCTGGCCCTGACCGCGCTGTTCGCCGTGCTGCTTGCCTTCTGGACCACCACGCTCGAAGTCGCCGCCGATGCCTGGCGGATCGAGCTCGCGCCGACCGAGGAGGAGCAGGGTCCGATCGCCGCCGCCAATCTGTGGGGCTATCGCACCGCGATGGTCGCCGCGGGCAGCGGGGCGCTGCTGATCGCTGATGCCCCCACGCTCGGCTGGACCGGCGCCTATCTGGCGATTGCCGTCGCCGCGTTCCTCCCCTTCCCCGTCCTTGCCGCGATGCGTCCTGATCCGGCGCATGGCGGCGGGCGCTGGGTGGCGCTGGCGACGGGGCTGCTGGCGAGCGCCGCCATCCTCGGGGCAGCGACGCTCGCAACCGCCGGGGTCGGCTGGGCGCTGCTCTCCGCAGTGGCAGGCATGGGCGTCGGCCCCGATACCGATGTGAAGACCTTCGTCGTCATCGTCGCGATGCTGCCTTTCCTCGCCATGGCCTTCGCGCTTCCCCGCATCCGCCGTGCCGGCCCGTGCGATCCGCTGCGCACCTCGGTCGCGCTCGGGCCCTATGTCGACTTCTTCTGGCGCTACGGGTTCATGGCGATCGTGCTGATGGCGTTCGTATCGGTGTATCGCATGGGCGACGTGCTGGCGCTCAACCTCTCCAAGCCGATGATCCTCGATCTCGGCTACACCAAGTCCGAGATTGGCCGTGCGGACGGCGTGGTGGCGCTCGCCAGCAGCATCCTGGGCGTGGGGCTGGGCGGCTGGATGGTGACGCGCTGGCGCTCCCCCGTCACGCTCACCATCGGCGCAATCTTTGCGGCGATAGGCAACTTCGGCTTCGTCTGGCTGGCCCACCAGCCCCGCGACGAATGGCTGCTCTACATCGCTACGGGCGCCGACCAGTTCGGCAACGGCATGGCGGGCGCCGTGTTCGTGGTCTACCTGTCGATGCTCGTGAATCCGCGTTTTCCAGGCGCGCAATATGCTTTTCTCTCGGGCTTTGCCTTTCTCCTTTCGCGGCTCGTCGCTGGCGCCGGCGGACAGATCGTCGAGCAGCTCGACGCGCAGGGGTACAACGGCTTCGATCTCTTCTTCCTGGCCTCGGGCGTGGTGAGCCTCGCGGCGCTCGCTTTCCTGCCCCTGCTCGCGCGCGCCAGACCGCGCCCCGACGACCGGCCGTGAACATCGACGCCGCCTTCGCGCCTGCCGCCGCAGCCGTCGCGGACGGGCGCGTTCCCGGCGCGACGCTGGGCGTGGTCGCCGCCGATGGGCGCCGCTGGATCCGTCATTTCGGAATGGCCGCGCTCGAACCCGAACCCGAACCGCTAACGGACCATCATTGGTTCGACCTCGCCTCGGTTTCGAAGGTGATCGCGACCACCACGATGGTGCTGCGTCTCGCCGACGAGGGCAAGATCGACCTCGACGCGCCGCTCACCAGCGCCATTCCCGATCTGCGCCAGTATGACATAGCCAACGCCTATGAGCGTACGCTGACCTTTCGCGACTGCCTCTCGCACCGCACCCTCCTCCCCGCGGTCGAGCCGATCTACACCTATGACGACGATCCGGCGCGGCTGCGCGCCTTCGTGCTCCAGCGCGAGTGGCGCCATCTGCCCGAGCCGGTCTATTCGGACATCAACTTCATCCTGCTGGGCATCGCGATCGAGCGGATCACCGGCCGGCCGCTCGGCGCGTGGGAACTCGGCGAGGGGCTCCGCTTCGGCCCGCCTCCCGGCCCAGCAGTCGCGACCGAACGCTGCACGTGGCGCGGCCGCGTGCTGCGCGGCGAGGTGCACGACGAGAATTGCGCGGCGATGGGCGGGCAGACCGGCCATGCGGGGCTGTTCGGCACCGTCGGGGGGGTGCTCGACTTTGCGGCAGGACTGCTCGACGGCAGCGGCGCGAGCCCGGCGATGCTGCACGCGATCCGTACACCGCAGCATGCCCACCGCACCTGCGGCTGGGAGCGCAAGTTCGCGGATTGGCCGGGAGGGCAGGCCTGCTCGGACGAGACGATTGGCCACACCGGCTTCACGGGAACCGGGCTGTGGATCGATTTCGGCCGCGGCATCGCCTGGACTTTACTCACCAACCGTGTCCACCCGACCCGGCACCGCGACAGCGGAATCTTCGCGCTGCGTCCAGCGACCGGCGACGCGGTGATCGCCGCGTGGGACGATCGGCCGATCGATTGAGTCGTTGGCGCACCCGCGCCTTCAGGCAGCGCTGCGCGCCTGCAGCCGATCGCGGCTCGACATGAAGGGCCCCACGGGATGGCGGATCGGCGCGAATGTGCCGAAGCCCACCCGCCGGGGCATATCGATGTAGATCGCCTCCATTCCCCGGCTTGTGCTGTAGGTTTCGTGCCAGAAGCCGCAGCCGTGCGTGTCACGCAGGAAATCGCGCCACCAGCCGGCATGCAGCGGATCGCGCGTGAAGCGCTCGAGGCTCTCGAAGTCACGCCAATATTGGCGGATGCCGATGTGATTCCACCCGAACAGGAACCGCTCGTCGAGCAGCATGCCCTCCGGTGGGTTTCGGCGCAGCGCGGTGAGCCCGCGGCCGATGTTCAGCGTCGCCGCGATGCCGCGCAGGCCTCGCACTTTGAAGCCGAGCAGCACCACGACCAGATCGGGAAATGCCGAAAGGTCCACCGTTTCGCGCACAGCATTGCCTTGCATCACAGCCTCCTGAGTTTACGATGTAAGCATAGCGGCTGATGTGTACGGTGTAAACAATGGATGGCAAACAACCCGGATTGCGCACGCGGCTTGTGCATGTCGCGATGGAAATGCTGGCGGAAGGCGCCGATACGCTGAGCCTGCGCAGCGTCGCGCGCGGAGCCGGTGTATCGGCCATGGCCCCCTATCGGCACTTTCCCGACAAGGCGGCGCTGCTCCGCGCAGTGGCCGACCGCGGCTTCGAGATGCTGCGCGAAGCGCTGGAAGCTGGCGACCGAGGCGGCGGCCGCGAGGCGCTGGTCGGGCAAGGCCTGGCCTATTTCCGATTTGCGGGCGAACACCCGGCGCTCTTCCGGCTGATGTTCTCGAATCTTTGCGCCCCGCCCGACCCGACGGAGGCAGGACCCCGCGCGCACGCAATTCTCGCCGGGCGCGTCGAGAGCATCGTCACCGATCCCTCGGCAGCTGCGACGGCGACGGTCGCGGCCTGGGCGGTCGTCCACGGCCTCGCCCTGCTGGCGCTGGACGGCACCCTGCAGATCGATACCGATCAGACGCGAGCGGTGCTCACACTGTTCGCGCAGGGCCTGGGATAGGAAAGTTCAGTTCGCCTCGGCGATCAGCACCAGCGCGGTATCCATGAATTTCGTCGCGCTCACGTCGCCGGGAACGTCATTGGCGATCATCGAGAAGGTGAGCGTGCGGCCGCTCTTCGCGATCATATAGCCCGACAGCGCATTGGTGGCATTGAGCGTACCGGTCTTGGCGAACAGCTTGCCTTCCAGGCTGGTGCCCTTGAAGCGCTTGCTGAGCGTGCCGTCCTGGCCCGCGATCGGCAGCGTTTCACGCCACGCTGCCCCCCAGGGCTGCGCAGCAATCCAGCGCAGCATCTTCACCGTGCCGCGCGGTGCAGTGCGGTTATACGTCGACATGCCCGAACCGTCGGAGAAGTCCCACGCGGTGCGCGGTACGCCAGCTGCGTCGAGCATCGCGCCGATCTCGGCCACGCCGTCGGCGATCGAGCCGCTGCCCTGGCGCAGGCCCACGCGGCGCAGCAGCAGCTCGGCATGAAGGTTCTGGCTGACCTTGTTGATGTGCGTGATGTCATCAGCGAGCGGTGGCGGCGCGAGGCTGGCGAGGACGGGCGCGGCAGGCGCCCTCGGCGCGAGCGCGCCCTTGCGAACATCAGGATCATCGGCAGGCGCAAGCGGCCGGTGCCGCGCGACGGCGTCGCCAGCGACCTTCACCCCGCGCGCCTCGATCAGCGCCCTGAACCGCCACGCGGCGTAGTGCGCCGGGTCGTCGATCCCCATGCGCAGCGTCTGCGGCTCGGCGTCGGCGGCGATCGTGCCGGTGAGGCGCAGCAGCTTGCCGTTGACGTCGCGGTCGTAGCTGAGGTCGGTCTTGCCACCAGCGGGCACGGTTACCGCGCGGTTGTCGATCTCGAAATAGGGGAAGCGCATCGCGGCTGCCGGCGCCTTGCCGGCCGCCGCGGGGCGCACTTCGAGAACCAGCTCGTTGTCGTCGAGCGTTAGCGCGGAGATGCCGGTGCCGTAACGGCTGAAGATGTTGTTCCAGCTCATCCCGGGGCTCCAGCGCTGATCGGGGAAGAGCGTGTCGTCGCCGACGACGTTGCGCACGTGGCGCGTCTTGGCGGCAACCGCATCGGCGAGCGTGGCGAGACAATCGATGACGCAATCGGCCGTGCTCGAAAGCCGCGCGTCGCCGTTGCCGATCAGGATCACGTCGCCGCCCTCGATCCGCACCGCGGCACCGCCCGCCGCATCAGGGCGATCGAGCCCGGCGAGCGTTGCATAGGCAGCGGCGGTGGTGAACATCTTGGTGTTCGAGGCGGGGATGAATCGATCGTCGGGATCGATCGCGACGATCTCGCGCCCCTGCTCGTCGAGCACGACGAGCCCGAAGCGGGTGCCCAGCGGCGCCTCGGCGAGGCTGGCCTCGACGCGTTGCTGCAGCTCTTGCTGCGCGAGCGCGGGCGTGGCGGAGATGAGCGCGAGTGCGAGAAAGATTGGCTTATGCACGATCGGGGGCCCTGTAGATGGTCTCGTCGAGCTCGCCTTCCCAGCGCCCGACGGTGGTGGCGACGGTAAGGTTGGCGCTCGCGCTTGGAACGGTGCGCGTCATGTCGAGCAGCCGATCGAACGGCAGCACGAAGCCGACGACCAGCGCGGTGTGCTCGGGCGGCACGCCCACTGCGGAGAGCACCGCGGCGAGCATGAACAGCGATGCGGAAGGCACCGGCGCCGTTCCGAAGGCGGCGAGCGCGCCGGTGAGCAGCACCAGACCATAGACCTCCGGGCTGAGAGGTGTGCCGAACGCCTGCAGCGCGAACATGCTGAGCAGCCCGACGTACATCGCCGTGCCGTCCTTGCCGATGCTGGCGCCGAGTGGGAGAACGGTGGAGAACACCGGGCGGCTGACGCCCAGGTTCTTCTCGGCGACGCGCATCGCCACGGGCAGCGTCGCCGAGCTGGAGGCAGTCGAGAAGGCGACCACCAGCGCATCGACGATACCCCGGAAAAAGGGCAGCACCGGCAGCCGCGCGAACAGGCGCAGGATCAGGCTGTGCACGACGACGATCTGGATGAGCGAGCCGAGCACCACCGCGAGCGCGAGCCAGCCGACGTTGACGAACACTGCCGCGCCGTTTGCCGCCACGGCATTGGCGATCAGCGCGAACACGCCGAAGGGCGTCGCCTCCATCACGATGCCGACCACCTTGAGCAGCACCGCCGAAGTCGACTGGAGCAGCGCGGCGAAGGGCTTGCCGGGCTCGCCCGCCACCACCGTGCCCACCCCGACCAGGATCGCGACAAAGATCAGCGCGAGCATGTCGCCCTTGGCCAGCGCCTCGAAGATGTTCAGGGGGATGATGCCGATCAGCTGCTGGTACGGCGTCACCGGCTCGCCGAGCGCGTGCGCCGAAGCCGTGCCCAGCGGCGCGCCTACGCCCGGCTGCACCAGTGCCGCGACGAGCATCCCCACCGAAACCGCGATCGCAGTGGTGAGTGCGAACAGCCCGATCGTGCGCCCGCCGATCCCGCCGAGCCGTTTCGGATCGGCGAGCGACGTGATCCCTGCCGCGATCGTCACCAGCACGATCGGCGCCACCAGCATCCGGATCGCGCGGACGAACAGATCGCCAATGAACTGCACATAGGGCGTGCCCTGCGGCCAGACGAAAGCGAAGAGGAGCCCCAGAGCGAGCGCTCCGAGCACGCGCTTCCAAAGCGGGATGGCGAACCAAGCCGCCAGCATCAGCGGCAGCTTCCCGGTGTGGGTGCATGCGCGAGCGCCCGGCCCGCCGCCTTGCCGGTGAGTGCGCCCTTGTCGAGCGCGACGACGCCGTTGACTACCACGGTCCGGACACCCTGGGCGAGCAGCGTCGGCTGCTGATAGGTGGCACGCGCCGCGTAATGGGCGGGATCGAACACCACCACATCGGCAAATGCCCCCGCGCGCAGCCACCCACGGTCCTTGATCCCGAAGGTATCGGCGGTGAGCGAGGAGGATCGTTCGATGAAGTCACGGAGCGAGATCACCCGCTCGGCCTTCACATATTTGGCGTACTTCCGCGCGAAGCTGCCGAAGACGCGCGGGTGCCCGCCCGAAGCGTCCGAGCTGGTCATCACCCAGGGCTGCTTCATGAAGGCAGCGATATCGGCCTCGCTCTGGTTGAACGAAACGACGCGGGCATCGGCGATGCGGATCGCCGTGATCGCGGCGCTCACCGGGTCCTGTCCCAGTTCCTTCGCGACGTCGGCCAAGGTGCGGTTGGCGTATTTACCCTGGACGATGAGCAGCTTGTCCGCGCCGCCGCGCTTGCGCAGGTTCTCGGTGATGTCCGAGCGCAGCCTCTCGGCAAGCGCCGGATCGTCGAAGCGCTCAAGCAGCTCAGGGCGGCCGCCATCCTGCGCCCAGAGCGGCATCAGCGAGGCGACCAGGCTCGTGCCGCTCGCCTCCCAGGGGTATTGATCGGCCGTCACTTTCTGCCCGGCCCGGCGCGCGGCCTCCACCTTTGCGATGATTGCCGGCGCCTGGCCCTGCACGTCGATGCCGAGCGCCTTGATGTGGCTGATGTGCGTCGGCAGCCCGCCGGCGCGGCCGATCGCGATAGCCTCGTCGATCGCCGCCGAAAGGCCTACGGTGTATGAGGATTCGTCGCGGATATGACTGTCGTAGACGCCGCCCCGCACGCCGGCTTCGCGAGCGAGCGCCACGACCTCGTCGGTCTCTGCGAAGCTCTGGGGGGCGTAGAACAGCCCGGTCGAGAGCCCCAGCGCGCCGTGGCACATCGCGTCGGCCACCAGCTTCTTCATCTGCGCGAGCTCGGCGTCGGTCGGCGCGCGGTCGGCCTCACCCACCACCTTCTCGCGCACGGCGCCGAAGCCGATATAGGCGGCATAGTTGATACCCACCGGCTTCGTCTTAGCGCTGCCGAGCACCTTGGCGATGTCCGGATCGCCGCCGCCGTCGTTGCCTACGAAGGCCGTGGTCACGCCTTGCATCAGGAAGGCGGGGATCAGCCGGGCCTTGGCGTCGTCCGAGACGATGTCGCTCATGTGCGTGTGCGGATCGATGAAGCCGGGCGCGACGATCATGCCCCTCGCATCGATCACGCGCGCCGCCGCCAGCTTCAGGCTGCGATCGACCGCGACGATCCGGTCGCCGCGGATCGCGACGTCGCCGGTGAAGGGCTCGCCCGATCCGGTGTAGACCGTCCCGCCGCGGATCAGCAGGTCGACTTGCTGCTCGGGGGAAGGAGAAGCGGCGCCCAACGCCAGAGCCGCGATCCCGAGCAGCAGCGCGACCTTCATAATGTCCCCCAGAAACCCTGTTGCGGCGGCACCATGTAGCCGCCCTCGTCGCGCACGCCGCCGGTGCGATCCTCCTTGAGCCAGATGGGCCCGTCAAGGTCGACGAAGTCGGAGAGGCGCGCGACGTGGAGCGCCGGCGCGATCGAAAGCGACGAGCTGATCATGCAGCCGGTCATCAGCCCAAGGCCGCGGGCACGCGCCGCCTGCGCCAGCTCGAGCGCGGCAGTGAGCCCGCCCGACTTGTCGAGCTTGACGTTCACCACCTGGTAGCGCCGCGCGATCACCTCCAGGTCGGCGGCGACGTGCACCGATTCATCGGCGCAGATCGGGACGAGCGGCGTGAAATCCTCCAGCCACTGGTCGGCGCCAGCGGGGACGGGCTGCTCGAGCAGATCGACCTTCAGCTCGACCAGCAGCGGCTGCATCGCATCGACGAGACGCTGGTCCCAGCTCTCGTTGGGATCGACGATCAGACGCGCGCGCGGCGCGCCTTGGCGAACCGCGCGGATCTGCGCGTCGGGGATGGTCGCATCGACCTTGACCTTGATCAGCGGCGCATCGGCGATCCGGCGCGCCGCGGCGCCCATCGCGGGGGGCGCGTCGAGCCCCACCGTCAGCGCGCTTGCCAGCCGCTCCGGCGCAGGGGCACCGATCAGCTCGGCGACGCTGCGCCCGGCGAGCTGCGCCTCCAGATCCCAGAGCGCACAATCGACTGCGTTGCGCGCAGCCCCGGGCGGCAGCAGGTCGAGCAGCGCGTGGCGGTCGACGCCCGCCTCGATCGCAGGGCGGACCTGCTCGATCGCGGCAAGCGCAGTCTCGATACTCTCGCCATAGCGGGCATAGGGCACGCCCTCGCCGCGGCCGACGGTGCCGTCCTGCTCCACCGCCACCGTCACCACATCCGCCTGCGTCTTGACGCCGCGCGAGATGCGGAACGGTTGGCTCAGAGCGAAGCGATCGTGGCGCGCGCTGAGGGTTCGAGACATAGAAGTTCGTCGAGGATGGTTTCGACTCCGAAGGCCATCGGATCGGTGCACGGCAGCCCTAGCTCGTCCTCGATGCGCGCGCAGAGCGCCCGTGCAGCGTCCCCGTCGAGCGTCGAGGTGTTGAGGCACACGCCCACCGCGCGCACGTTCGGGCTGGTCAGCCGCGCGACCTGAAGGTTCATCTCCAGGCATTCGGCCAGACCGGGGAGCGCGCGGCCCGGAATGCCGCGCATGCTGGTGCGCGCCGGATCATGGCACAGCACGATCGCCTCGGGCTGGGCGCCGTGGAGCAGCCCGGTAGAGACGCCGGCAAAGCTCGGGTGGAACAGCGAGCCCTGGCCCTCGATCAGGTCCCAGCCGTCGTCCTCGCGCGCCGGAGCGAGTTGCTCGATCGCGCCCGAGATGAAGTCGGCGATAACCGCGTCCACCGGCACGCCGGCGCCCGCGATCAGGATGCCGGTCTGGCCGGTCGCGCGAAAATCGGCCGTGACGCCGCGCGCGCGCAGCGCCGTGGTGAGCGCGAGCGTGGTGTACATCTTGCCCACCGAGCAATCGGTGCCGACGGTGAGCAGCCGGTGGCCGGCGCGCGCATAGCCGTTGCCGACGACCAGCCCGGCGGGCGGATCGCGCACGTCGAAGAGCTGGAGCCCCTTCTCCTTCGCCAGGGCCGCGAGCCGCGGCTCGTCGCGCAGGCGCTGGTGGAGCCCGGCGGCGACGTTCATCCCCGCCTCGAGCGCGGCAGCGGCGTCGTCGACCAGGTCGCGGCCCAGCGTGCCGCCCGAATTGGCAATGCCGAGCACCAGCGTCCGGGCGCCCGCGGCGGCGCCTTCCGCAATCGTCATGCGCGGCATGCCCACAGTGAGCGGGCAGTCGTCGTAGCGGAATTCGCCGACGCAATCTTCGGGACGGAAGGTCGCGAGACCGCGCGAGGTCTTGATGCCGACGAAGTCGGCGCTGTGGCCCAGATAGAGCAGGTAAGGCGCAGGAATCATGTTGATCTTCCCGTATCGCCTGCACGCAAATGTCTGCGCATAGCGTCTGCGCGGCGCCTCATAGCCGCGCGTTATGGCACGTCGATCACGGTCCGCAGCGCCTTGAGGAAATCGGTGGCGAGCGCCGTCAGCGGGCGGTTGTGCAGGAACATGGCGTGGACGCCGAAGGTGAGCGACGGCTTCAAGGGCCGCATCGTCAGCCCGTTGCCGAGATAGGCCTGCGCGGTGAAGCTGTCGACCACCGTCATCCCCACGCCCTGCTGCACCAGCGCGGCAGCGATGTAGAAGGTCCGCGCCGAGATGACTTCGTCGAGCTCGACGCCCTGGCGCTCGAGCTCCTGGGTGAAGAGCTGGCCGATCGGGCCGCTCGTCGCCAGGCTGATGAAAGGCTTGCCGACCAGGCAGCCGAGGTCGCACCGCGGCGGTGCGTCGGGCATGTCCTGCTCGCGGTAGAGCACCACCAGCTCGCCTTCGCCCAGCGGGCGGTGATCGAGCGGTGAGGCGGCGGGCACCTCATAGGCGATCGCGATATCGGTCTCGCGCTCGAACAGCTTCCGGAGCAAATCGTCGTGGTGGACGGTCTGCAGGTCGAAGCGGACATTCTCATGGCTGCGACGGAAGCGCGCGACCGCCGTGGGCACCGCAAGCAGCGCGAGCGACGGGAGCGCCGAGACGCGCAGCATGCCCCCCGCGCCGCGCCGCAGGTTCCGCCCCGCTTCGCGCAGTGCATAGACGCGATCCTGGATCTCGGCGACTTCGGTGAAGAGCGTGTGCGCGTCCTCGGTGGGTACCAGCCGCCCGTTGGTGCGCTGGAAGAGCTGGAAGCCGAGCAGGGACTCGGCGTGGCGCAGCATCTTCGACACCGAGGGCTGCGAGACGTTGAGCGCACGCGCCGCCCCGCTGACCGAGCCGTTGACGTAGACCGCGTGAAAGATCTCGATGTGTCGAAGGTTCATGGGGAAGAGACTATAGCGGTTTGCGAAAAGGGGAAGCGCCCGTCATGCTGCCGCCATGCTGCTTCCTGTCCTGCTGCTCGCCGCGATGCCGCAAACCACACCCGAGCCTCCCTCCCCGCCGGTAGCGGTGGTGCGCGTCGCCTTCGACCGCAACGGCGAGACCGAAGCCACCGCTCGTGGCTTCGCCGACTTGGCGGCGAAGCGGCCGGTGCAGCTCGACGATCCGGTGCGCGTGGCATCGGTATCGAAGCTGGTCGTGGCGATCGGAGTGCTGCGGCTGGTGGAGCAGGGCGTGCTGGATCTCGACGCGGACGTGTCGCAACGGCTCGGCTGGCGGCTGCGCAATCCCGCCTTCCCCGATACGCCGATCACGCTGCGGCTGCTGCTTTCGCACCAATCGAGCCTCACCGACACGATCGACTATGTCCTGCCGCTCGACGGCGACATGCGCAAAACGCTCGAGAATCCGCAGGCGTGGGACGCCGGGCACGCGCCTGGCACCTATTTTCGCTATGCCAACTTCAACTTCCCCGTGATCGCCGCGGTGATGGAGAAGGCGGCCGGCGAGCGGTTCGACCGGCTGATGGAGCGGCTGGTGCTGAAGCCGCTCGCGATCGAGGGCTGCTACAATTGGGCGAGCTGCTCCGATGCCAGGGCGGCGCGCGCGGTGGCGATCTATCGCGCCGCCCGGCCCACCAAGGACGATCACCAGGGCGGACCCCCGCCCTGCCCAGTCACCCCCGCAACCGATGGCAGCTGCAATCTCTCCACCTGGCGCGCGGGCATCAACGGCGCAATTTTCTCGCCGCAGGGCGGGCTGCGGATCTCGGCACGCGGGCTGGCGAAGATCGGTCGGCTGCTGCTCGGGGAGGGCAGCGTTGGCGGCGTGCGGCTGCTCGGACCGGCTTCCGTCGCGCTGCTCCGCCAGCCGCTGTGGATATTTGACGGGCGAAACGGCGACACGAGCGACGGCTTCTATTGCAGCTATGGGCTCGCGGTGACTTACCTCCCCACGCGGCGCGCAGGCTGCCGCGACGATCTGTTCGGGGATGGGCGCAGCCGGTTCGGTCATGCAGGCGAAGCCTATGGGCTGCGATCCGGTCTCTGGATCGACCCTGCTCGCGGCACCGGTGTCGCCTATTTCGCCACCGATGTCGCCGACCGGGCCGGCCGCCGCTCGGCCTTCACATCGGTGGAGGAATCGCTGGCGGAAGGAAGCGCCGTCGCTCCCCGACCGTAGAATCCCTGACGAGACACGCGCCTCGTCGGCCCACTATCACCGTATTCGCGCCGCATTCATCGCTGCATAATGCGGAACGCAAGATTCGCTTTGGCCGGGGGGTCGGGGTTCGTGAAATTTCTGCTGTTGCCGCTGCTGGCGGCCTTTGGGGCGGAAGCGCCCGCCACTACTGCAGCGCAGGCGCCCCGGGTGGCGATCATCGACAGTGGAATCGCGAAAACGCCCGAGCTCGCGCCGCTCGTCTCGGCCGAATATGACATGGCGTCGGAGCAGCGCCCGGCGTTCCACCCGCGCTACGACCATGGCACGATGGTGGCGACGATCCTCGCACGCGCCGCGAACCGGCACGTCGACATCATCTCGATCCGCATCGACGATCCCGCGGGCTGCCCCGTTGACGCCAATCCGCCGTGCCAGCCCTCTGCGGAGCCCATCGCCCAGGCGATCCGCCGCGCGATCGCCCTCAAGGTGGACGCGATCAACATCTCGCTCGCGCTGAGCAGGGATTCGAAGATTACCGCGGCGATCCGCGAAGCCGGGGAGAAGGGCATCCGGGTGATCCTGGCCGCGGGCAACGACGGATTCGATCATCCGGGCAATCTGCCCCAGGCACGCGCCGCTTATCCCAACGCGGTGCTCGTCGGCGCGATCGACTCGGCCGGCCAGGTGTGGAGCGGCACCAACCGCCCCGATGCCGAGCCCGACGGCTATCGCTATTCCTGGCAGCTGGGAGTCCAGGTCCCCACCACGGCGGCCGATGGCCGGCCGATGGTGGCGACCGGCACGTCGTTCGCGGCGCCGATCGAAACGGCCCGCCAGCTCGCGGTGCACCAGTTCGCAGCGCAGGCGGCCGCCACGCACTGATCCGGCTCCGCTATTCGGCAGCCTCGGCTGCAGGTTGCTCGTCCTCCGGCGGGCCGTAGAAGCGATCGAGATAATGGCCGGCGAGCAGATAATGGGCGCGCACCGCCGCCGGATGGTCGGCATTCTGCGCCGCCTCCAGCTCGGCTTCGGCGCGGTCGTAGAAATAATTGTCGGGTTCTTCGGTCATCGTCTCTCTTCGTCGCGCCTGGAGGGCGCAGGAACCTAGCTAGGACGGGATTTGGGCAGGAAGTAGGACGGGGGGTCGCTGGCGGGGAAGGACTCGTCCGATCCTTCGTCCACTTCGTCCCAAACGGCGCCGTCTTCGTCGCGCATGTTCTCGGGCCCGGCGTCGCGAGTCTGGTCGAAGCTGCCGGGGGCGGGAACGGGCGTGGTGAAGGCAGCCGGCGTCGGGCCTTCCGCATCGGCTCCCCTGCCCTCCATCCGGCGTGCGACGAGCACCGCCACGCCGATCGCCGCAGTGCCGAGCAGCCCGGCCAGCGCCCATGCCGCACCCATGGGCCGCCGCGCAGCCGCGGACCGTTCTCGCCTTTGCCGTGCCATTGTCCCTGCCCCAAAAAGATGCGGTCGCTTCCGGCCGAACGAAGGACCGGCCGCCGCGTTCCGGCAGTTCAACGATTAGGCGCGGGTCTCGACGTAATGGGGCTCGCCGCGCTCGTGCAGCTGCTCGTAATGGACCAGCGCGGGCTCTGGGCCGAGCGGCACGGGCTCACCGCCACGGAAGGTCCATTCGCCGCGGTCGCAGTCCTCCGCCCGGACATAGCCGTTGATGTAGAGCCGGCGGCGGTGGTTCGACCGGTTGGTGCCCGAACCGTGTACCAGATAGGGGCTCCACAGCGCGAGATCGCCCGGATCGAGCACCAGTTGGACGACATCGTCCGCCGACAGTCCCGCCGCCTCCAGCGCCGCGTCCTGCAGCTGGCTGCCGAGCACTTCGGTCGATGTATCGAGCGGCAGCTCTCCGCGGAGATGGCTGCGCGGGATCATCCGCATGCACCCCGATTCGGGGGTGTGCGGATCGATCGCGAGGCCTGTCTGCACATAGGAGGTGCCCAGATTGCGATAGACGGATTCGGGCTTTCGAAAGCGCGAATCCTGATGCCAGGCGAAATCGCCCAGACTGCCCGGCGCCTTCCAGTGCACCTGGTTGATGATCTGCTTGAGGTCGTCCCCGATCAGCGGTGCGAGCAGTTCGGCGAAGCGGCGGTCGAGCCGCACCGCATTCATCACCGGCTGGTGGTAGGACGGCCATTGCACCATCCGCACCAGCGGCCCGGCCTCGCCCGGCGCGACGTTGTAGAAAAGATTGCCGTGACGGAAGCTCCGGCCGTGGCGTTCGCCTTCCTCGCGGAGCTGGTCCGTCGCGGCCGCGATCTCCGCCACTTCCGCGGGGGAGAAGAAGCCGCGGACGATCGCATAGCCTTCGCGGGCAAAGCGCTCGACCAGGTCATCGGAAGCCGATGCGCGGGTCTGGGTCTGGGCAGTCATCGCCTGTCGTTCCTCACTTGTCGCCAGACTGGGCAGCGCGCGGCGGGGCGGCAAATAGCTTGCGTGCGCGCGCCGATGCCCAACGGCTATGGCTAAACGCGCAACGCATTGGTCCGGCACATGAAAAGATATGGCGGCGCGCAAAGGCCGGGCGGAGATGACTTGGCCGCGCGGCTGGCCTACCCCCGCTGCATGAAGGCCCCGCCCGTTTCCACCAAGACCCGCCTCGTCGTGTTCGCCTTCGGGGACTTCGCGTTCAATCTCTACTGGCAGAGCATCATGCTCTACCTGCTCTTCTATTATACCGAGGCGCTGGCGCTGCCGATGGCCACGGCCGCGGCGATCTACACCGCCGCCTCGATCTGGGATGGCATCGCCAATTTCCTGGCCGGAGCGATCACCGATCGGCATCATCCGAAGCACGGCTATGGGCGCGTGCTCGTGATCGGGAGCGTCCCGCTGGGGCTCGCCTGCATCCTCACCTACTCGCCTCCGCTCACCACCGGTTTCTGGGGCGTCGCAGCGGTGGTAGTCGGGCACTTCCTGTTCCGTACTGCCTATGCCGCGCTCAACGTCCCCTATCTCGCGATGGGCGCGCGGATCAGCGTGGCCAGTAACGACCGCGCCTTCGTCGCAGGTGCGCGAATGCTGTTCGGGACGCTCGCCTGGGTCGTGGTGGCGCGCGGCACGGTGCCGCTCGGCGCCTGGCTCGCGGGCAGTGTGGTCCCCGCACAGGCCTATCTGGGCGCTGCGCTCGCCTTCGCGGTCGTCGCCACGGCGATCCTGATGCTGGTCGGCGCCACTTATCGCGAGGATGCGCTGCCCGCCGCGGCGCCGCCGCCTTCGATCGGCGCCGGGCTCAGGGCCCTCGCCGCCAACCGCGCCTTCGTGACGCTCAACCTGGCAATGATGGCGATGATCGTCGCGGCGACGGTGCTCAACAAATCGGTGCTCTACTATTTCAAATATTTCATCGGCGACGACGCGGCGGGCCAGTCGGCGCTCGCCTGGATGGGCGTGGTGAGCTCGATGGCGGTCCCGCTCTGGATGCTCCTCCAGCGCCGGATTGGCACGCGCGCGCTGTGGTTCCTCGCGGCCGGACTGTGCATCGCCGGGCTGACGCTGTTCGGTGCGATCCACATCGGAGAGGCGGCCGCGATGCAGATCTTCCTGATCGCGATGCAGGCGGCGATCGTCGGGCTGCATTTTTCCTTCTGGGCGATGCTGCCCAACACGATCGAATATGGCGAGCAGACGACGGGCATGCGCGTCGAGGGCGCGGTGTTCGGCATGGCCTCGCTCCTCCAGCGCGTCGCGATCGGTATCGCGACGGCGGTGCTCGGGCTCGGGTTTGAATCCGCGGGCTATGTCGCCAATGTCGAGCAGAGCGTAGCCACGCTCGCCGCGATGCGCTGGACGATCGCCCTCGTGCCGTTGGGATGCCTGGCGCTGTCGTGCGTGCTGATGCTGCTCAACCCGCTAGGCAGAGGCACGCACGCGCGGATCGTGCGCGAGCTTGGCAGCTAGGCGATGGCCTGGCCCACGCGCACCAGCACGCCGCTGGGGTCGCTCACCGCGAACTCATAGGTGCCCCAAGGCTTGGCGCGCGGCGTGCCCTTCTCGATGATCCGGTCGCGCACGCGATCGGCGACGGCATCGACGTCCTCGACATAGAGGTAGAGCCCCAGCGGATTGTCCTCGACATTGGCCGGCCAGCCCGGCTGCTGACGAAGGTGCAGATCCCAGCCCCGTCCGTCGGTGAGGATGCGATAGTCGCCATGATCGCTCGCGACATCGAAACCCAGCTCGCGGTAGAAGGCCGTGCTCGCGTCGAGGTTCGACGCCGGAACGATAGCTACGACCCGATGCGCTTCGCTCATTGATCGCTCCTTCATCCTAACGGCGGGAGATCATCCCTTTATCAGCTCGAACTGCGCGTGAACGCCCTGTGCTTCGGCCGAAGGCGCGATCCAGACGTCGAACGTGCCGGGCTCCACCGTGGGCTTGTCCTCGCGGCCGATGAAGAGCAACAGGTCGCGGCGGATCTTGAACGTCACCGTCTCCGACTGGCCCGGCGCCAGCGCGAGCTTGCGGAACGCCTTGAGCTCGCGGACCGGCCGGGTGACGCTCGCGGTCCGGTCGCGGACATAGAGCTGCACCACTTCCTCGGCGGCGCGCGTGCCGCTGTTGGTGACGCGTGCGCTGACCGTCAGCTCGCCGTCCCACGCCAGGGTCGGCGCCGCCTGCAGGTCCGAATATTCGATCCTGCCATAAGTGAGGCCGTGGCCGAACGGATAGAGCGCCGAATTCGGAATGCCGCGATAGTGCGCCTTGTACGGCTCGAGCTTGTCGTCCGAGGGGTTGGGACGGCCGGTGGCCTTGTGCGCATAATAATAGGGCTGCTGGCCCGGCGAGCGCGGGAAGCTGCACGGCAGGCGTGCGGACGGGCTATAGTCGCCGAACAGCACGTCGGCGGTCGCGTTGCCGCTTTCGGTGCCGAGGAACCAGGTGACGAGGATCGCAGGCGCAGCGGCTACCGCCCCCTCGAGCGCGAGCGCGCGGCCGTTCTTGAGTACCACCACCACGGGCTTGCCGACCGCGGCGACGGCTTCGGCCAGCGCCTGCTGCGGCGCCGGCACCACGATCTCGGGACGCGACTGCGCCTCGCCCGACATGCCTTCGCTCTCGCCGATCGCGAGCAGCACCACGTCCGCCGCGCGCGCCGCCGCCACTGCGGCCTCGATCCCGCCAGGAAGCGCTTCCTCGATCCCCGAGCCTTCGACGACGGTCACGCTGTTCTTGTCAGCGACCGCCGCCCGGACACCCTCGGCGAGATCGACGGCGTAATCGTTGCTGCCATACACGACCCATGGACCGTTCAGGTCGTGCTTGCCCGCCGCGAACGGCCCGATGATCGCGATCTTCTTGCCCGATTTGGGCAGCGGCAGCAGATCGCCCTCGTTCTTGAGCAGCACGATCGACTTGCGCCCCGCCTCGCGCGACAGTCCCAGCGCCTGCTTGGTACGCGAGCGTGCCTTCTCGCGCTTGACGTCGATGCGCCGGAACGGATCCTCGAACAGCCCGAGCGCGGCCTTGATCGCCAGCACCTTGCGCACCGATTCGTCGAGCCGCGCCATCGGCACCTCGCCGGCCTCGACCAACTCGGGCAGATGCTTGCGGTAGAAGCCGCTGGTCATGCTCATGTCGACGCCGGCCAGGAACGCGAGCTTGGCGGCCTCCCGCGAATCCTTGGCGAAGCCGTGGTCGATCAACTCCATGTCGCCGGTATAGTCCGAGACGACGAAGCCATCGAAACCCCATTCGCCGCGCAGAAGGTTGCGCATCAGCCATTCGTTGGCGGTCGAGGGCACACCCGCGATCTCGTTGAACGAGGCCATGAACGACAGCGCGCCCGCGTCGAGCGCCGACTTGAACGGCGGCAGATAGACTTCGCGCAGCGTTCGCTCGGAAATGTCGACGCTGTTGTAGTCGAGCCCTGCCTCGGCCGCGCCATAGGCCGCGAAATGCTTGGCGCAGGCCATCATCGAATCGATCGCCTTGAGGTCCTTGCGCTGGAAACCGCGCACGCGCGCCTCGGCCATCAGCATGCCCAGATGGACGTCCTCGCCCGCGCCTTCCATCGTACGGCCCCAGCGCTGGTCGCGCGCGATGTCCACCATCGGCGCGAAGGTCCAGTCGATGCCCGAGGCGGCGCCTTCGTATGAGGCCATGCGCGCGGTGCGCTCGGCCAGACCAGGCTCGAAGCTCGCTGCCTCGCCCACCGGCACCGGGAAGATCGTGCGGTGGCCGTGGATCACGTCGGCGGCAAAGATCAGCGGGATCTTGAGCCGGCTCTGCGTCATCGCCGCGGTCTGCATGCGGCGCGCCATTTCGGCACCATTGCCGTTGAACACGCCGGTCAGCAGCCCCTGGCGCACTTCGTCGAGCTGCGCTTCGAAGCTCGGGCCGGTGGTGGGAGGATTGAGCTGAGTCGCGACGCCGCCACCCCAGGCGCTGGGCATCAGCGTGAGCTGGCCCGCCTTCTCCTGCAGCGTCATCTTGGCGATCAGCCCTTCGATGAAGCCTGGCACCGGAAGCCGCGCCGCGGCCTGGAGCATGGCGCGCGCTGGACTCGACGCCCAGGCCGCGATCGCGCCCGCTCCCAGCAACGCCGCGCGTCGTGAAATCCTGGCTTCGAACATCGATTCCTCCCCGAATCTTCGCGCCCCAGCGTGGGCGCGATCAATGAAACGCTGCAGCCCAAACGTGAAACTTCGTGCTTGAGACTGACTACCGTAACCGGTTACATACCCCCCGCAGGGCGAGGATTGCAATCGCCCTCAGGGTCTGAAACGTAGGAAACATGCGTGAGACCCGGAGCAGGAGCAAAATGGGAGAGGCCACCATCCGCGATGTTGCCCGCCGCGCCGAGGTTTCGATCGCCTCGGTATCGCGCGCGTTCAACGGCGTGGACAATGTCCGCAGCGAGACGCGCGAGCGGATCATGGCCGCCGCTGCCGAGCTCGGCTATGTCCCGCACGCCGGCGCGCGCAGCCTCAGCCTGGCGCGGGCACACGCGATAGGCGTGGTGCTCCCCGACCTGCACGGCGAATTCTTCTCCGAATGCGTGCGCGGGATGGACAGGGAGGCCAGCCGCCGTGGCTATCTGCTGCTGCTTTCGAACATGCACGACGATAGCGAGCAATCGGCGGCGGCGCTGCGCGCGATGCGCGGCCGGGTCGATGGGCTGCTGGTGATGGCGCCGCACATCCCCCTCACCTCGCTCGAGCGCGCGCTCCCCGCCGCGCTGCCGTCCGTGCTGATCAACGCGCCCGGCGAAGTCGCCACGCGGCCCGGGCTGCGGCTGGACAATCGCGCGGGCGCCGTGGCGATGGCCCACCACCTGGTCGAGCAGGGTTACCGGCACATCGTTCACATCGCCGGTCCCGAAAACAACGTCGATGCGCGCGAGCGGCTGGACGGCTTCCGCGATGCGCTGGCGCGGCTGGCGCCAGACATGGAGCTGCGCGTGATCGCAGGCGACTTCAACGAAGAGACCGGGGAAGCCGCCGCGCACGAGATTCTCGCCGGCGATCGGCCCTGCGACGCAGTCTTTGCGGCGAACGACGCAATGGCGATCGGCTGCCTCCACACGCTGCGCACAGCCGGCAAGCGCGTGCCGCAGGATATCGCAGTGGCCGGTTTCGACGATGTGCCGCTCGCGCGCTATCTCTCGCTCACGACCGTGCAGGTTCGCATCGCTGAGATCGGCGCGCGCGCGGTCGCGCGGCTGATCGACATGGTGGAGGGCAAGGGCCCGGGCGTGGGCGCCGAGCTGATCGCGCCCGAGCTCGTCATACGCGCCACCACGGCGGGTCGCGCATGACATCGGTGCTCCTCGCGTGCAGCGAGTGTAACCGGTTTCAACTCATTCTGTTTCAGGGCAGGAGATTCAGGACATGATCGACAGACGCCAGCTTCTCTCCCGCTCCTCGCTGATCGCCGCCGCGACGGCGCTTCCCGGCTGCGCCCAGGGGCTCGGGACCGGTGGCGCCGCGCCCGCCGGCAACAGCCTCCCCGCCTTCTACGAGGATATCGAAGAGCGAACTTTCCGCTGGTTCTGGGAAACGGTGAACCGCAGGAACGGGCTGGTGCCCGATCGCTGGCCGACCCCCGGCTTCTGCTCGATCGCGTCGGTGGGGTTCGGGCTCACCGCCTATCCGATCGGCGTCGAGCGCGGCTGGTGCACGCGGGAGGAGGCGCGCGACCTGACGCTCACCACGCTGCGCTTCTTCTGGAATTCGCCCCAAGGGCCCGAACCGGCCGGCAGGATCGGGCACAGGGGCTTCTTCTACCATTTCATCGACATGGAGACGGGTCACCGCTTCCGTGACGTCGAGCTCTCCAGTGTCGACACGACGATCCTGCTGATGGGCGTGCTGTTCGCCGGCCAATATTACGATCGCGACGATGCAGCCGAAGCCGAGATTCGCAAGCTCGCTGCCGATATCTATGCCCGCGCCGACTGGAACTTCTTCCGCAGCGACGGGCGCAAGTCGATCTCGATGGGCTGGCATCCCGAGCGCGGGCTGATCCCCGCCAACTGGAACGGCTACAACGAAGGCATGTTCGTCCACGTCCTGGCGCTCGGCGCGCCGGTGCATCCGGTGACCGACAACAGCTGGGAAGCCTGGATACAGAACTATCCGCGCTGCTGGCGGGGTGAGGGGCCGACGCGCCACCTCGCCTTCGCGCCGCTGTTCGGCCACCAGTACAGCCATGTCTGGATCGACTTCCGCGGCATTCGGGATGCCCCGATGCGCGAAGCGGGAATCGACTATTTCGAGAACAGCCGCCGCGCCACCTATGCCAACCGCGCCTATTGCACCGCCAATCCGATGCGCTGGGACGGCTATTCGAACGAGATCTGGGGGCTCACCGCGTGCGATGGCCCGGGCGGCTTCAAGCTGCCGTTCAAGGGCGAGACGCGCGAGTTCTACGGCTATGCGGCGCGCGGGCCGCTGGGCCAGCCCGACGAACGCGACGATGGCACACTGGCGCCCACCGCAGCGCTCGGCTCGCTGCCCTTCGCTCCGGAGATCGTGATCCCCGCAGCCCAAGCGATGCGCAACGCACAGAGCGGGCGGCTGTACGGCAAATACGGCTTCCTCGATTCCTTCAATCCGAGCTTCAAATATCGTGACGTGAAGCCCGCCAAGGGCAGCGTCGATCCGGTCCATGGCTGGGTGGACGACGATTATCTGGGGATCGATCAGGGCCCGATCGTCACCATGGCGGCGAACTACCGCAACGACTTCGTCTGGGGCAGGATGCGGCAGGTGCCCGCGATCCGCAAAGGGTTGACCCGCGCCGGTTTCACCGGCGGCTGGCTGGACGCCTGATCAGCGAATCGGAATCGGCCTGCTGCGCTTCGACACGCCGTTCTCGTCGAATGCCTCGATCGCGACCCAATAGGCTTGCCCCTTATTGAGCGCGCGCAGATCGAGGGTGGTGCCCTGATCGGCCCAGCGCTGATAGCTAAGCGTCAGCCGGTCCGGCCGGATGCCCCACAGAACGTTGTAGCCGACCGCCCCTTTCACCGGCTCCCACGCAATCTTCGCGTTGCGATCGTCGGTTTCGCGCTTGGCGGTGACACCGGCGGGTGCAGCCGGCGGTTTGCCGCCGGCGTTGCCGAACACGCGAATGTCGGCGATCGCGAGATTGGCAGCACCGACATGGCCGTGGACGTAGCGGACGAAACGCGCCTTCACCGGCGCCTGGAGTTCCAGATAGGCGTTGGGCCGGTCGCGGCGCGGCCCCTCGGTCCGGGCGAGCGGCGACCAGCTCTTGCCGTCGAGCGACGATTGCAGCTCGAATTCGGTGTAGATGTCCGGCGCGTCTGCGTAGCGGTTAGATTTGTAGTCGGCATAGTTGACCTGCACCGCGCGCAGTGTCTTGGCTGCGCCGAGGTCGAGGGTCAGCGTCTCACCTGCCTTGTTCGCGCCGGCCACCCAGAAGGTACGCGGGTTCTCGTCGGTCGCGCGGTCCGCCGCGAACTCGCTCATCGTCGAGGAGGCGCTGGCCGTCTTGCGATAGGAAAGCAGCATCCAGCCGGTGAACAGGCTCTCGGGATCGTCGATCTTCGACGTCGGCGCATAGTGGGGGAAGTCACCGAAGCGCGAGAAGGCTGACATCTGCCCGTCTTCGTAGAATTTGACCGGATACATCGCGATCCGGCGCTCCATTCCCCAATTGTAGCCCACCCAGCTCGTGCCGCTGTTCCACCAGTTGCCGTGCTTGTCCTGGAACGTCGAGCCGTGCCCCACGCCCTGCGCGAAGCCGCCCGGACGGTACGCTACCGGATTCCACGGCGCATAGGTGAACGGCCCGAGCGGATTGTCCGAGACATAGGTGCCGTTGGCGTAGGCGTTGAACTCGGATCCGGGCGCGCCGTACTGGAGATAATAGCGGCCGCCGTGCTTGGTCATCCAGGCGCCCTCCATATAGGAGGGGCTCGGGCGGCCCGGCGCCCAGCAGGCGCAATGGTCCTGGCCGAAACGCTCCCAGCCGTGCTGGTCCGGATGGAGGCTGAGCATCGGCTTGGCCTCGCTCTGGTAGATGAGCCTGCCGTCCTTGAACGCGATCTTCGCCCCGTACATCGGGAAGACGTTCGATGAGCCCCAATACATGTACCACTGGCCATCGTCGTCCTTGAACAGTGCAGGGTCCCAGGGGCCGGGCGGAATCTCGCCGGGCTTCATTTCCTCCGGCGCCTTGTCCCGCGCGCCGGGTAGCGGCGGCATGCGGCGGACGAGGAAGTCGAGCTGACCCGTCTCGGGAGCAGTGGTGACGAGGATCGATTCCGGCTCCATCATAGAGGGCTGAATGATGATCCGCTCGCCGTCGGACCAGGCGGCGGGCGCAACGATGGAATCGAACGGCCAGCGGCTGGGCTTGATGAAGGTCCAGTCGGTCAGGTTGGTCGAGCGCCAATAGCCATCGGCCAGCGTCTGGAACATGTAATAGGCGCCCTTGTGCCGCACGATCGCGGGGTCGGCGCCGGTGCGGTACGAGGCGTTGTCGTTGATCTGCTCGAAATTGTAGCGGTAATCGATGTCGATCGGGTTGATGGTGGTCCTGCGCTCGGGCACGGCCGTCTGCGCCGAAGCGGCGGTGGCAGCGAGGCTCAGCACGAGCGGGGCGATACGCTTCATGATCGACGTCCTTGAACGAACAGGTTGAGAGTCAGCCGGCCGCGGCGCGGGTCGATGCTGAAGTTCATGTCTTCGGGAATGATCCCGGAATGGAGCAGCGAGCCGGGGTAGATGGCGAGCCGGTCGGTCACGCCGGCTACCATGCCGATCTGCTCGAACTGCGGCGTCGAGCCGTGGATATAGCCCTGCATCTCGGTGCTGGCCGGCTTGGCGGCGTCGACGAATGTCGACAGATTCTCGTGCGTGATCCGTTCGATCCCGGTCGAGCGCTGGCGATAGAAGCCGGTTCCCGGCGTTTCCGAGAGATAGAGCAGCAGCGCGAGATAATCGGGATCGGGCGAGTCGAAGTGCGGGACGCGCTGCGGAAGCCCCAGCGCCTCGGGCCGCGTGGTCACCATCGAAAAGCTCGCTTCGATCAGGTCGAATCCGGCGAGATCGAAGCCTCCGCCGATATAGGGCGCAGCACGCGCGAGGAGCCCGCGAACCCGCTCGAACGCGTCTCTGTCGGCCTCGCCGATCAGCCGGCGGAGTCCGGGATAATAGGTGCCGCGGCTGGTGGGGAACGGCGCCATCGCCGCCGCCAGATCGCGCCAGCCCTCGAGGTCGCCCGTGAACGCATCGATGGTGACGACCGGATGCCGGCCTTCGCCGAAGTGCAGCAGCTCTGGCTTCATCGCATCAGCTTAGAAAGAAGCAGGGGAGGAGGCATACCCCCTCCCCTGCAGGGTGTCGCTTCGAAGGGGGCTTAGAAGCGATAGCTGGCACCGACCTGGAAGGTGCGGGCGTTACCCACCGTGGCTTCCTCTTCCCAGCGCGGCGGATTGTTGCCGGCGCTCCAGGATGAATAGTTGCGGTTAATCGAGTCGAAGAGGTTGAACACCTCACCCTTGATCTGAAGCTCGTGGCCCCAGGGCATCTCGAACGTCTTGGTCAGCCGCAGGTCGACATTGGCATAAGCGAATTCGTTGGGGGGGAAGCGGACGCCGCCTAGGTTCGCGATACAGCCGGTGTTCTCAGGCGCCGGACCCGGGTTCGAGATCGCCGCCGGCGGACAGCCCGCATAGCCATAGGCCGGACCCGAGGCGAAGGTACCGGTCGCCGAGAGCAGGACACCCAGCGGGAGATCGACCATGCCGGTCGCGACGAAGCGGTACTGGTCGACGCCCTGCACATACTGCCAGCCGAACTGATCAACCTCAGTGCCCGCGAAGAACTCGTCGGAGCCGAGCTCGGTGCCCACGTTCGTCCGCGCGCGCTGGTAGGTGCCCGAGAAGGTGAAGCCCCAGCCCGATTCCTTCGAATAGGGCTTGTCGACCGTCAGATAGACCGCGTTGTAAACAGCTTTGCCGTTGTTCTGGCCGATGTTGAGCTTGCCGTTGAACCCGGCAAGGTCCCCCTGCGTGGCCGGGCAGGCGGCGTAATCGGCGTCCGGGATGTTGTCTTGGACCCAGTTGTTGCCGCCGTCGGTGCAGCCGATCACATTGCCCGCATCATCGCGCTGGAGGATGCGGGTGTACCAGCCGTTCGAGAAGCGATTGCCGCGAACGAACTGGAAGATGTTGTGGCTGCGAATGTGCGAGAAGGTGAGCGAGGTCTGCACCTCGCCGAACCGCTTGCGCACGCCCAGGCTGAACTGATCCGAGAATGGCAGCTTGGTGTCGTTGTTAAGCAGCCAGATGTCACCGCCGATGCCCGACACCGCCGAGCGCAACGTTTCCGTATCCTTATAGGCAGGATTGTACGGGAGATACCCAATAGGCAGCACGCCATTCTCGCTCACGCTCGCGCAGGTCGGCTGGCCGCCTCCGCCGTCGCAGAACAACATCTGCGGCGCGGATTGGTACAGATTCTTGATCGTCTCGATGCCGGCGGTGATGAACAGCGGCCGATCATAATAACGGCCGGCGCCGGCGAAGATTATGAGATCGCGATCGCCATGGACATCGTAGCTGATACCGAGGCGCGGCTGGAACGCGCCCCAGAAGGGCTCACGATTGTCGCCGGTAGAAATATAGTCCTCGGGATCGATTCCCGCTGCCTGCCAGCCCGGATAGTTGCGCAGCGCAGTGGCAACATTGTCCGGCGTGACGAAATCTTCGTTCTTTGCGTTGGTCTCGAAATCCCACCGCAAGCCTGCGTTGATCGTCCAGTGATCGTCTGGCGTCCAGTCGTCCTGCACGAAGAGGCCGATCTGGGTGTTCTTCGCGGTAGCCGGCTCGACCGGGACAGTCGATATGCTGGCGCCAAAGGGAGTCGATGCGTCGAAGCTGGTATAGGTCGGCGCGTGGAAATAGTAGGAGCCGTTGCTGCGGAGGTCTTCCTCGCGGCTATAGTCGTTCAGCGAAACCTTGACGCCCGCCTTCACGGTGTGCTCGCCGCCGAAGAAGGTGACGTTGTTCTTGAATGTCCAGGTTTCCTGCCGGTCGTTCTGCTCGAACGAGCTGGCGCCGAGGAGCGCGACTTCACCGCCGAACGCCACGTTGCGGTTTAGCACGATTTCAGGCCCCTCCGACACGCGCGGCGTGCCGTTGGTGACGGTGTTGTAGGCGACCGTGAGCTCGTTGAGCCAATCATCCCCGCGGTGGTTCCATTCGAGCTGGTAAACCTTCACTCCGGCATCGATTCGGTGGCCGTGCGACGGCACGGCATTGTCGCCGAAGTCACGCAGTTCGTCTTCTTCACGGATGAACACGCTGCCGTTGATCGTGTCGCGCTCGGTGGCGAAGAGGCTCAGCTTGCCGAAATAAAGCCGCTGTTCGAACGTCTGCGGATAGGTGCCGTTATACTCGCTGATGATCGCTGCGGGAATGCCGTCGCTCGGCTCCAAGGTGACCGAGGCCGAAGGCAGCGTCTGGCTGGTGCCTTCGAACGCAGCGAAGAAATGCAGCTTGTCCTTGATGATCGGACCACCCAGGTCGGCGCCATATTGCCAGCGCTCGTAATCGCCCTTGGGCCGCGTGCCGTCCCGGTTGTTCGCCTGGCCAGGACGATCGAAATAGGGGCGTGAGATGAATGATTTCGGCTGCCACTCGCCGAAGGCGCCGCCGTGGAATTCGGTGCCCCCAGTCTTGGTGACCGCGGTGATGATCGCGGACCCGGCCTGCTCGTACTCGGCCTTGAAGTTCTGCGTGTCGACCTTGAACTCCTGCACCGCCGACTGCGGAAAGGGATTGCCGCGCGAGAAGTTCTGGCCAGCCACGCCGCCGTGGTTGATCGGGTTCTTGAGGCTGAGACCGTCGATGAAGACGTTGGTATTGTCCGAGCTGACGGCGCCTGCCTGGACGCGGCGCGTACCCGCAGTCGGAGAGACCGACACGCCCGGCGCGAGCGCAGCGAAGTTGAGGAAGTTGCGATCGTTCTGTGGCAGGTTCTGAATCTGCGTCTGGCTGACGTTGGTCGAAACCGTCGCGGTGCGCACTTCGGTGCGATCGCGCGTGCCGGTCACGACGACTTCCTCACCGGCGTCGACGGCGGCCACGGGCTCTTCGACCACGTCGACGGTGACGGTCTGGCCCACCGGCAGCGTCACGTTGCGCGGCTCCTGCCCCTCCACTTCGATGCGATAGGTGCTGGGCCGCAGGCCGGGGACGACGAATCGGCCCTGCGCGTTCACCGTGGCAGTGACAGATCGGCCCGTGACGGTGTCGGTGATGACGACCGTGGTGCCGGCCTGCCCGCCTTCACCCTGAAGAGTTGCCGTCGTCTGCGCCGCGGCGGGAACGCCGATCACGAGCGCAGCAGCAAGCGCCGCGGCAGAGATGCCACGCGCGAGATGTGCACGCATTATGCTGGAATCCTTCACTTTATTCCCCTCCTGACCGATCCGTAACCGGTTACATTACGTTCCGGCATTTTCTGTTCTCCGACAACGGTGACAAAACCCTTTCCGCCGTGATGTCAATCCCGTTCGCTCGCCTGAGCGGTGGACCGGCGCATCAACGCCACAAAACGTGTTCAGGATGCAACAGTAAGCGGCGGTGCTTTGCAGTGGCGCTCGATGAAGGCAGCGTGATCGGGCATGGCGTTCGCGACGTCCTCGATCACTTCCTCCACGTCGCGGAAGAATGCGGCGAGCTCGGCGTCGGGCACCATGTCGACCATCGGGTCGTAGCGCATGTCCAGCCCCTGCCCCAGCAGCACCTGCACCCAGCTCTCCTCCTTGAACAGCTCGGCCTTGCCGCGCACGAAGAACCGGCCCGAGGTGCGGAACAGCTCGATCCGCTCGGCCAGGCTGTCGGGCACGTCCATGTGCTTGAGATAGGCCCAGAAGGGCGTGTCCTCGCGGTTGGTGACCTTGTAGTGCGCGATGACGAAATCGCGCACGTCGCGATATTCGAAGTCAGTCTGACGATTATATTCGGCGACGTCCGCGGCTTTGACGCCTGCACCAGGGAAGAGCGCGACCAGCCGCAATATGCCGGTCTGGATCAGGTGGATGCTCGTCGATTCGAGCGGCTCGAGGAAGCCGCTCGAAAGCCCGATCGCGACGACGTTCTTCTCCCATGCGCGATGCCGCTTGCCGGGGGTGAAGCGCACCGGACGCGGGTCGGCGAGCGGCCGGCCGTCGAGGTTCGCCATCAGGATCGCCGCCGCTCCGTCGTCGCCCATGTGCGCGCTCGAATAGACATGGCCGTTGCCGATCCGATGCTGGAGCGGGATGCGCCATTGCCAACCGCTGCCGTGCGCGGTCGAGCGCGTATAGGGGGTGAGCGGGCTCACGCTCTCGCACGGCACCGCGAGCGCGCGGTCGCACAGCAGCCATTTGCCCCATTCCTCATAGCCGACGCCCAGCGTCTGGCCGATCAGCAGCCCGCGCATTCCCGAGCAATCGACGAACAGGTCGCCATCGACAGTGCGTCCGTCGGCGAGCACCAGGCGATCGACGAAGCCGTCCTCGGGGCGCTGCTCCACCGAGACGATCCGCCCTTCGATCCGCTTCACGCCGCGTGTTTCGCTCTCCGCCCGCAGGTGCCGTGCGAACAGCGACGCGTCGAAATGATAGGCATAGTCGATATGCGCGATCGGCGAATGCGGGTTGGAAGGATTGGGAAAGCAGAAGCGGTTCCTGCGCGCGGCGAGACAATTCAGCGCATAATGGTCGAAATGCTTGGCCGCGCCCCGCCCCGCCATCTTGAGCCAGAGCTGGTGCATGTGGAGCCACCACAGATCCTGCCCGATCTTGCCGAAGCCGTGGATGTAGCTGTGCCCCGGCTCACGCCAGTTCACGAACTCGATGCCGAGCTTGAAGGTCGCCTGGCTGGCGCGGATCATGGCCACCTGATCGAGGCCGGCGAGGCCGCAATAGTCACGGATGCCGGGGATCGTCGCTTCGCCCACGCCGATGGTGCCGATCTCGTCCGATTCGATCAGCCTTATCTCGAAGCCGCGCACGAGCAGCTTGGAGAGCAGCGCCGCGGTCATCCAACCCGCGGTGCCGCCGCCGACGATCGTGATCCGTTGCACCATCGATACCCTCTCGCACGTGTAACCGCTTTCATCGGCTATCTGTCGCGGCGCCGCGACGTGCCCGAATTTAACTGCGGGATAGCGGTTGAGGACGGTGCGAGGCAAGCCGCGCACGCCGCCGCCTTTTCGCCACGGCAGGCGCCGCGCCCGGTTGCAAGCGCCCGCGGGCCAGCGCATTAGGGCGCCATGCCCAAGCCCGCTACCGAGCTCATGCAGGAGATATTGTTCTCCATGTTCGTCGACTCGATCGATGCGCTCAAGCGCGCGTCGAACGGGCTGCCCAACCAGCTGGTGCGCGACGTCAATGCGATTCACCGCAACGTCACCTTCGCCGATCTGCCGAAGGACGTGCAGGACGCGATCACGGCGAACGTGCGCGCGGCGTTCACCAAGCTGCTCAAGGAAGGCTATTCGGTGGCGGCGACCAGCGCGGTGCAGCCGGCCGCGCCGCATGTCCCCGGCGGCCAGCGCCGCGGGCCGCCACGCGGGCGACCCTCGGGCGAAGGGCCGCGCGGACGGCCTTCGGGCGACGGCCCGCGACGGCCTCCGTCGGGCGACGGTCCGCGCCGCCCGCCCCGCGATCCCAAGAAGCCCGGGCCGCGTGGCTGAGATCGTCAACCTCCGTCAGGCGCGCAAGCGGCGTGATCGCAAGGCGGCGGAGGATCAGGCAACGGCAAACCGTGCCGCCTTCGGGCGGTCGAAGGCGCAAAAGCAGGCCGATGCGGCCGAAGCCTTGCGGGCACGGCGGCTGCTCGATCAGGCGAAGCGCGAGGATGGATTCCATCTACTCCCCTCCCTGCCAGGGAGGAGAAATCGGATTTGTTAACGTTCGCCGCCGATCCATGTGGCGGCAACCTCGAGCGCTTCGTCCAGCAGCACGAAGTCCGCGCGACAGCCCGGGGCAATCCGGCCGAGGTCGGCAAGCCCCAGGAACGCCGCCGGCACGCCGCTCGCCATCGCCACCGCTTCGGGCAGCGCCAGGCCGAGCATCGATGTCGCGTTCCGCACCGCGCCTGCCATGTCGAGGTTCGAGCCGGCGAGTGTGCCGGCCTCGTCGGTCACCAGGTCGGCGCGGACGAGTATGCGGTTGCCCTGGAGCACGAACTCGCTCGCCTCGCTGCCCACTGACGGCATGGCGTCGGTCACCAGCATCACGCGGTCGCGCGGCTTGCAGCGCAGAGCGAGACGCAGCGTCGCCGGGCTGACGTGGTGACCGTCGACGATGATGCCGCAGGTGACGCCGTCAGCTTCGAGCGCGGCGCCGACCACACCGGGACGACGCGAGCCGAGCGGCGACATCGCGTTGAACAGGTGCGTGACTCCGGTGAGCCCCGCGTCGATCGCCGCTACTGCCTGCTCATAGCTGGCATTGGTGTGCCCCGCGGCGACGATCACGCCCGCCTCGACCAGGCGGCGGACCATCTCCACCGAAGTCCGCTCGGGTGCGAGCGTGACGAGCGTCCGGCCGCGGCCCAGCCCAATGAGCGCCGCAAAGCCTTCCTCGTCGAGCAGCCGTATCTTCTCGGCCGAATGGATGCCCTTGCGCTCGACGTTGAGGAAAGGCCCTTCGATATGGATGCCGAGCACGCCGGGCACGCCGGCATCGATCGCCGCGTCGACCGCCTCGACTGCGCGTCGGATCACCGAAAGATCGTCACTGATCAGCGTCGGCAGCAAGCCGGTGGTGCCGAACCGCCGATGCGCCGCGGCGATCGCGGCGATCCCCTCCACGGTCGGAGCGTCGTTGAACAGCACGCCGCCCCCACCGTTGACCTGTGTGTCGATGAAGCCGGGAACCAGGCTGCCCGCGACGCGATCGACCCCCACATCCACAGGAAGTCCGTCTGCGGCGGTGATCGCGGTGATGCGGCCATCTTCGACCAGCACGGCGTGACCTTCGAGCCACGCGCCGTCGACGAGGACGCGATCGGGAAAAATGGCCATGGGCATCAGATGGTCTCGGTCACCTTGGCAAGCTGCGGGGGCCGGTCGGGATCGAAGCCGCGGCGAAGGGAAAGCACGTTGGCGGCGCGGTAGAAGGCCTGGATCTGGAGCATCGGCTCGATCACCGGGTGCGCGGTAGGGTGCGGGAGCCAGGTCGCACCAGGGACTTCGCCGCCGCTCACAAGCACTTCGCCACCACGCGCGACCACGTCGGCGACCAGTTCGTCGACGCCATCGGCAGTCGCGTCGCCCTGGCGGAAGACGAGTAGCGGGAATCCGGGACCGACGAGTGCCATCGGCCCGTGGCGCACCTCGGCGGCGCTGAACGCCTCGGCGTGGAGGCCGCAGGTTTCCTTGAACTTGAGCGCGGCCTCCTGCGCGACACCGAAGCCGAGCCCGCGCCCGATCACGTATAGTCCCTTCGCCTCGACCAGCCGGTCGACCAAGGGCGACCAGTCATCGTCCCACGCCCGGCGCAGCAATGCGGGCGATTCGACCAGCGCCTCCATCAGCACTTCGTCACCGCTCCAGCGGGCGACGAGGTGCACCAGGCCGGCAATCGCGGCGATATAGGATTTGGTCGCTGCGACGCTGATCTCGGGCCCGGCATGGAGCGGAAGGCAGGTGTCTGCCTCCGCAGCCATCGGCGAATCGGCGACGTTTACGAGTGCCACCGTACGGGCGCCGGCCGAGCGCGCGGCGCGCATCGCGGCGAGTATGTCCGGGCTCTTGCCCGATTGCGAGATGCCGAGCGCGAGCATGTCCGAGTAATCGGGCGAGGCGCCATAGACCGAGGCGACCGAAGGTGAGGCCGAGGCGGTCAGCAGCCCGAGCCGGGTTTCGATCAGATAGCGACCAAAGGTCGCGGCATGATCGGAGCTGCCGCGTGCGCAAGTGACGACTCCGCGCGCCGGCCGGGCACGCAGCGTCTCGACGAGCGTCGCCATGGCTTCGCCATTGGCAGCAAGCTGGCGCTCCACGACCTCGGCCGCCTCGGCGGCTTCCGCGAACATGCGGGTCTGGTTCGGTTCGATCATGTTCAGGCCCGGGCGTCGAGTTCGGCGACGAAGTCATAGGCGTCGCCGCGGTACCAGCTTTGCGTCGCTTCGATAACGCGGCCGTCGGCCAGAAAGCCCCGCCGCTCGATATAGAGCGCCGGTGCCCCCACCTCGACACCGAGCAGCTTGGCCCGGCCCGCATCGACCAGTACCGCGCGCAGCCGCTGGAGCGCACGCACCGGCCGGCTGCCATTCGCCTCGAGCGCAGCATAGAGCGAGCTGCCGACCACGTCCGCGCTCTCCAGCCCGAAGCCGGGGACCACAGCCTGCTCGAGCGCCATCGGCACATCGTCGGCGAAGCGGATGCGATTGAACCGATAGACCGGGGTGCCGGGGCTCAGGCTCAACGTCAGCGCCTCGTCGGGCGTGACTGCGCCGGCGGTCTTGCTCAGCCACTCGCTACGCACGGTGCGACCGCGCGCCGCCATGTCCTCCGAGAAGGATGAAAGCTTGGAGAATTGCTTCTCGACACGCCCTGCGACGAAGGTTCCCGCTCCGTGGCGGCGCACCAGCAGCCCTTCGTCCACCAGCGTGTCGAGCGCCTTGCGCAGCGTGATCCGCGACACCGAAAGATCGGCGGCAAGGTCGCGCTCGGCAGGAAGGGCCTCGTTGGGCTTGAGCACCTGGTCGCGCAGCGCGGTGCGCAACGCGTCCTCCAGCCGCCGGTAGAGGGGGCCTCCACCAGGTTGATCGAGCACGCGTATCTTTTCGGCCAGCAACGGCATTTCGGCTCCCACCATTGGGCGTAAGGGCTTCGGACGCAACACTAATACCAATTAGATACCACGCACCAGCAAAAAAGAACCATATCACGTCATATTTATGAAAGAATCCCTCTTGACGGTTTGAGACCTCTGGCAGATGCTCCCCGTATTGGTACGCAACTGGTATAAAAATAAGCATACCACCGGATAACGGAAAAAGGGGATGAGACATGCGGATTCGGGGAATTCTCGTCGGTACCGCCAGCAGCCTGGCGCTGCTCGCCAGCGCCGCCCAGGCGCAGACCACGCAAACGCAGACCGATAGCGACACGACCGCCGCCGCCGAGCCGCAGGAAGACGAAGTCGTCGTCACCGGCTATCGCGCGTCGCTTGCCGCGGCGATCGAAACCAAGCGCAACGCCGACGCCATCGTCGATTCGGTCTCCGCCGAGGACGTGGGCAAGTTCCCCAACACGAATGTCGCCGAGGCGCTGACGCTAGTGCCGGGCGTCACCGTCGACCGCCAGTTCGGCCAGGGCGAGAAGATCTCGATCCTGGGCACCGACCCGGCGCTCAACCGCACGCTGCTCAACGGCCAGACCGTCGCCTCGGCGGACTGGTTCATCCTCGATTCGCCTGGGCGCACCTTCAACTATGCGTTGCTCGCGCCGCAGCTCGTCGGCCGCGTCGACGTGTACAAGTCGCCCGAGGCGCGGATCGACGAAGGCTCGATCGGCGGCACGGTGAACGTCGTCACGCGCAAGCCGCTGGAGCTCGAGCCGCTGACGGTCGCCGCCTCGCTCGGCTATCTCTACAACACCCGCTCCGAAAAGGGCGATGTCCAGGGATCGGCGCTGATCAGCTGGCGCAACGAGGCCGGGACGATCGGCCTGCTCGCATCGTTCCAGCGCGCCAAGGACCGGCTGCGCCGCGACGGCCTGGAAACCTATGGTACGATGCTCGCGAACCAGTGGGCGGGTGGCAATCCGGACAATCCCGTCGACTCACGCGACAACGGCTGCACCGGCACCTGCGCGACGACGCTGACCGGTAACCTTGACGCCGTGAGCCCCAACGCTTTTGGCACTTCCTATTTCGAGCAGGGCCGCGAGCGGCTCACCTATTCGGCGACGGCGCAGTGGAAGCCGGTCGACGAGCTGACCCTCGAATTCAACTGGCTCAAGATCGACGCGACCTACGACAATCTCAACCAGTCGATGTATGCTTTCCAAGGCAACACCTGGAACAGCCTCGGCGCGCTGACCGGTCTCGAAGTGCAGGATGGCGTCGTCACTAGCGCGAGCTTCGACAATGCGTTGAGCGTACTCGACGTCCAGTATCGCGAAGCCGAAATGAAGTCCGACACCTATCACGGCAAGATCGGCTGGGACGCAGACACCTGGGACCTCAACCTCGAGGGCGGCATCTCCGAGGCGAACGGCGGCACCAAGCGCCAGGTGTTCCTCGAATTCCTCAACTGGGCCGACTACACCGTCGACCTCTCCGCCGCGCCCGATAGCCCCGGCACCCTTACCTACACCAGTGACGTGCAGGGCAATCCGGCGGCGTTCGTCACCGATCCGGGCTGGAGCGGCAACACCGTCGAGAAGCCGACCAGCGACAAGGAACGCTATGCCCAGGTAGACCTCGGTTTTGATCTCGATGGCGCGGTCAAGCGCATCCAGCTCGGCTACAAGTTCCGCCGCCACGAGACCGCGCAGCAATATGCCGGTATCGCGCTGAACGGGCTGGCAGTCGCCGCGAGCCAGTTCGATGCCCGCCCCGCCCCGGACAATTATCTGTCGGGCTTCAACGGCATCAACGATCAGATGGCAAACCGCTTCACGATCAGCGGCCCCGCGATGGTGGACTTCCTCGAAGGCCGCACGCTGCCGGAGCCGTCGGTGTTCGCGGCGGCCGAGTTCACCGCGGGCAACTGGGAAGTCGACGAGGACATCCACGCTGCCTATGCGCAGGTCAACATCGAGACCGGCGGCGTACGCGGCAATTTCGGGGTGCGCTACGTCAGCACTTCCACCGAAAGCGCCGGCTACGTCTGCGAATCCGGAACGCCCTGCAATGCAGAAGCGAACTGGAACTGGGAGACTACCAAGAGCAGCTACCAGAATGTGCTGCCGAGCCTGAACCTGGCAGTGGACCTGCAGGAGGATCTGATCCTCCGCTTCGCAGCGGCGCAGGTGATCGCACGCCCCAACTATGCCGACATGACCAATTACTTCTGGCTCTCCGACGGCATCCTTACCGGCGAAGGCGGCAATCCCGACCTCAAGCCCTATGAATCGTCCAACCTCAACGCCTCGCTCGAATGGTATTTCGCGCCCCGCGCGGTGCTGGCGGCCGAGGTCTTCTACAAGGACATCAGCAACTACATCCTCAAGCGGACCGCGCCCGAGCAATATTTCAACCAGTCCCAGGGGCGGGTGACCACCTATCAGGTAGCGCGTCCCTACAACGCGGGCTCAGCCGAGGTGAAGGGCTTCGCCCTCGCCTATCAGCAGAACCTGCCCTACGGTTTCGGCATCCTCGCCAACTATACCTATTCGGATGCCAAGGGTCTCGAAGGAGCGGACCTGCCGTATAACTCGAAGCACCAGGCCAGCCTGAGCCCGTTCTTCGAGAGCGGTCCCGTGTCGCTGCGCGCGACCTACACCTGGCGCTCGAAATATTTCACCAGCATCGATCGCGGCGACGAGATGTACGTGCGCGATTCGGCCAACGTGGACGTGTCGGCGACATACAACGTCACCGACAACATCGGCATCACGCTTTCGGGCATGAACCTGACCGACAGCGAATATTATGCCTATGCCAACACGCAGCGCCTGCCGCGCGGCGTATACCGCACGGGCAAGAAGCTGCTCGCGACCGTCAACGTCAACTTCTGACCATAGCCGCCGAAAGAGGAGCAGCGTCGGGCGGCGGATCGATCTTTCCGGTTCCGCCGCCCGACTCGTTTTTCCAGCCCATGTTGTCGCCAAGCGAAAGCCGCGTAAGCTGATGCCCATGCTGCCTGTGAACCGTGCCCGTTGGCTCTGTGCGCTCCTGCTCGCAGGGGTGGCGACACCCGCTGCCGCGCAGCAGCTGCCGCGCCTGCTTCCCCTGCCCGCCGAGTTTCGATCGGCGCCGGGCGCCTTCGCGATCAGCGCCGCCACGCCGCTGGTGGCGCCGGCAGGCGATGCCGGCGCGCGCAACGCTGCGCTGCGCTTCGCCGACCTGGTCCGCCGTACGCGCGGACTGGAGCTTCAGGTCGTGTCCGACGCGAAAGGACCGGCGATCCGCTTCCGCCGCGGCCAAGCGGACGGAGCAGAATCCTATCGCCTCGCCGTCGGTGCGGACGGCGCGACGATCACCGCGGGCGACGACGCCGGGTTGCTCTACGGCGGCGTGACGCTGTGGCAGGCAATGACGCAGGAGCCGGGCACCGGCGCGGTGCAGGTCGCAGGCTTCACCGTGCGCGATGCGCCGCGCTTCCACTGGCGCGGGCTGATGCTCGACAGCGCGCGGCACTTCCAGTCGCCCGACTATGTCCGCAGCCTGATCGACTGGATGGCCGCGAACAAGCTCAACACGCTCCACTGGCATCTGGTCGACGATCAGGGCTGGCGCATCGAGATCAAGAAATATCCCAAGCTCACGCAGGTTTCCGGCTGGCGCCATCCCGCCACCGCCCCCGGGGCGCCGCAGCTGCCGCAGGTAGGCGGCTTCTACACGCAGGACGAGATCCGCGCGATCGTCGCCTATGCCGCCGACCGCAGCGTCACGATCCTCCCCGAAATCGAAATGCCCGGTCACGCGCTCGCCGCCATCCGGGCCTATCCTCAGCTGGGCACGGGCACGCCGTTCCCAGCCGGCACCGAGAGCGACTGGGGCGTCTTTCCCTGGCTCTACAATGTCGAAGATTCGACCTTCGCCTTCCTGCAGGACGTGCTCGCCGAGGTGATGGCGCTGTTCCCGTCCAAGTACATCCATGTCGGCGGCGATGAGGCGGTGAAGGACCAGTGGAAGGCGTCGCCCGCGATCCAGGCGAAGATCAAGGCACTGGGGCTCAAGGACGAGACCGCGCTCCAGGCGTGGTTCATGCACCGGATCGGCGAATATCTGTCGAAGAACGGCCGCAAGCTGATCGGCTGGGACGAGATCCTCGAAGGCGATGTACCCCCCGACGCCACGATCACTTCGTGGCGCGGGATCGAAGGCGCGATCCACGCGGCCAAGGCGGGGCACGACGCGGTGCTCAGTCCCGCGCCGACGCTCTATCTGAACAACCGGCAGGCGTTCGGCGACAGCGAGCCTCCCGCGCACGGCAGCCTGATCGATCTGAAGACGGTCTATGACTTCGAGCCGGTGCCCGCCGAAGTTCCGGCGGAGCAGCGGAAGCACATCCTCGGGCTGCAGGCAAACCTATGGACCGAGCATGTTCGTACCGAGGATCGCGCGGCGTGGATGACCTTCCCGCGCGCCTCGGCAGTAGCCGAAACCGGCTGGTCGGCGAAGGACGGGCGCAGCTTCGCCGGCTTCGTCGACCGACTACTGCCGCAGATGGAGCGGATGACCGGGCTCGGCCTGAAGCCGGCGTTCAGCGCCTTCCAGATAAGGCCAAGTTACGATTATGCGCCGGGCAGCGACAGCGTGACGGTAACGCTCGAAAACCAGTCCGGACTCGAGATGCGCTACACCATCGATGGCAGCCCCGTCGCTGCCAGTTCACCTGTCTACACCCGCCCCTTCACCGCGAAACTGCCCGTCGAGCTCAAGGCTGCTGCCTTCAACCGGAGCCGTGCCGCTCCGGGCGCGATCGCCCAGACGATCACTCCGCAGAGCCTGCGTCGGCGCAGCGACGAGACGCTCAAGACCTGTACCAGCCGCGTCGTGCTCGCGCTGGAGGATGATTATCCGGCGACGGGCAAGCGCGCGGTCTTCGTCACCGACATCTTCAATCCCTGCTGGCAATGGGAGAAGGCACCAGTGGGTGGCGCGAAGCAGATCGCCCTCAGCGTCGGGCAGATCCCGTTCAACTTCCAGGTCGGCAAGGACGTCGACGGCATCAAGTTCGAAGCACCCGCCACCCCGGAAGGCGAGTTCGTGGTGCGCGCAGGCACATGCGAGGGGCCGCGCGTCGCGGTGCTTCCGCTCGCGCCCGCGGCGGGCAATCCCGGCATCACTCGCCTCGTCGCGCCGCTTGCGCCGCGCGCGGGCAACGAGACGCTCTGCATCACCTACACCGCGAAGGGCGTAGAGCCGATGTGGGCGATCGACGCCGTGGAGCTGATTCCTTGAGCGACACAGCGGTGGTGACGCTGGTGGCCCCCTTTGCCGGATGGCTCGCGCCGCTCGACGAAGTCCCCGACCCGGTGTTTGCCGAGCGGATGATGGGTGACGGGCTGGCGATCGATCCGATCGAAGGCCTGCTCCGCGCGCCCGCCGACGGCGAAGTGATCTCGATTCCTGCGAGCGGCCACGCGGTGACGCTGCGGCTCGACAATGACGCCGAGCTGCTGATCCATATCGGGCTCGAGACTGTCGCGCTGAACGGCAAGGGTTTCGATCCCCGGGTCACAGCGGGCGGGCGCGTGCGCGCAGGCGACGCGCTGATCGGCTTCGATCTCGATGCGCTCGCGGGCTCGGTCAAAGCGCTGATCACGCCGCTGGTGGTGGCGAGCGAAGGCTATGCCCTCGAAGTCGAGGCACCCGGCCGCGAGGTTGCCCCCGGCGCACCCGTCGCCCGGCTGACGCGCATCGGCCCGGCTTCGACAGGTCCGCAAGCCGCGGGCGAGCGCCACGAACGCGAGTTGCTGATCGCCGCCCCGCACGGCATCCACGCGCGCCCCGCCGCGCGGATCGCGGCTGCGCTGAAGCCTTTCGCAGCCGAGGTCCAGCTCCGCCACGGCGATCGTGCCGCAAATGCCCGCAGCACGGTCGCGCTGCTCGGGCTCGGCGCCACGCGCGGCGACCGGGTGACGATAGTCGCGGCGGGCACCGACGCGCGCACCGCAGTCGACACCGTAGCAGCTTTGCTCGATCGGATCGCCGCCGAGGAAGCCGCCGCACCGCACCCGGTTCCGGCCCCGGCCACGCGCGGCGGCCCGGTCACCGCCTCGCCCGGGCTTGCGATCGGACAAGCGCTCCAGCTTCGCCTCGCCGACATCGAGGTGCCCCGCGACGGCGCGGGGATCGCGCGCGAGCGTGCCGTGCTCGCCGAAGCGCTCGGGCGCGTCTCGGCGGGCCTCGGAAACAGCGCGAGCGGTACCGCCGCAGCCGTGGTCGAGGCGCATCGCGCGCTGCTCGCCGATCCCGAGCTCGCCGCTGCCGCCGAGCGCCGGATTGCGGAAGGGCGCAGCGCCGCCTTAGCCTGGCGCACCGCGAGCCGCGAAGCGGCCGACGCGATCCGCGCGACCGGCGACGCGCTGCTGATGGAGCGCGTCGCCGATCTTGCCGATCTCGAACGCCAGCTCGTCGCCGCGCTGCTCGGCGAGACCGGTCCGGCCGCGCCCACGCTCCAGCCCGGCACGATCCTGATCGGCGAGGACCTCCTTCCCTCCCAATTCATCGCGCTCGACAAGAGCCGCCTCGCGGGCATCTGCACCGCCGCAGGGGGGCCGACTGCGCATGTCGCGATCCTCGCCGCCTCGGCGGGGATTCCGATGATCGTTGCGGCGGGCAACGCCGTGCTCGAGATCGAGGATGGCGCCACGGTGATCCTCGACGCCGATGCCGCGACGATCGCGGTCGAGCCCGACGCGACCGCGCTGGCGCAGGCGAGTGAAAGGCTCGCCCGGAACCGCGAGCGCCGCGCGGCCGAAATCCACGCTGCCCAAGGCGAATGCCGGATGGCGGACGGCACCCGGGTCGAAGTCTTCGCCAATCTCGGCTCGGTCGCCGATGCCGCCGCTGCGGTGCGGGCGGGTGCCGAAGGTTGCGGACTCCTGCGCACCGAGTTCCTGTTCCTAGACCGCGAGGCCGCGCCAGACGAAGAGGAGCAGCGCGATTGCTATGCGAGGATCGCCGCGACACTCGGCGATCGCCCGCTGATACTGCGCACGCTCGACATCGGCGGCGACAAGCCCGTGCCCTATCTGCCGATGCCCACCGAGGAGAACCCGGCGCTGGGCGTTCGCGGCATCCGCCTGAGCCTGGCGCGGCCCGACCTGCTGCGGCTCCAGTTCCGCGCCGCGCTGCGTGGTATACCCGCCGGGCAGTGCCGTATCATGTTGCCGATGGTCGCGGACCTTTCGGACTATCGCACTGCGCGCGCCATGCTCGACGAGACCGCTGCCGAGCTTGGTGTCGCGGCGCCCCCGCTCGGCGTGATGATCGAGACGCCGGCGGCAGCGATGCTGGCTGGCCAGATCGCAGGCGAGGCGGCGTTTCTCTCGATCGGGACCAACGACCTCACCCAATATGCGCTGGCGGCCGACCGCGGCAACGCGGGCGTCTCGCAGCGGATCGACGCGTTTCACCCGGCGGTGCTGCGGCTGGTCCGCGAAGTCGGCCGCGGCGCGCGCGAGGCCGGCCGCTGGGCGGGGATGTGCGGCGGGCTCGCCGCCGATCCGCTCGCCGCACCGATCCTGATCGGGCTCGGCATCACCGAACTCTCCGTCCCGCCAGCCGCGATCCCGCGCCTCAAGGCAGTGGTGCGCGGGCTCACCATGGAAACGTGCGTCGCACTCGCCGAGCGAGCCTGCAACGCGGAATCGCCCGAAATGGCACGCGGGATCGCGCGGGAAATCATCGAATGAACAACCCCTTCTCCCGCACGCTCGCGCGTCTCCAGCCGCTCGGCCGCGCGCTCATGCTGCCCGTCGCAGTGCTGCCGATCGCCGCGCTCCTGCTCCGTCTCGGCCAGTCCGACATGCTGGACATTGCGTTCGTCGCAGGTGCGGGCAGCGCGATCTTTTCCAACCTCGGTCTCCTCTTCGCAGCAGGCGTTGCGGTCGGCCTCGCGCGCGAGAACCACGGCGCGGCATCGCTCGCCGGCGTGGTCGCCTATCTCGTCACCACCGAAGGCGCCAAGGTGCTGCTCCAGGTGCCGGCCGACGTGCTGGTACCTGCCGAACAGGCCGCATGGCGCGCCAAGGAGATCGCTAAGCTCGGCGTTCCAGCCGGCATCGCCGCCGGGATCGTAGGAGGGTTGCTCTACAACCGTTTCCACGCGATCAAGCTTCCCGATTACCTCGCCTTTTTCGCGGGCCGGCGCTTCGTGCCGATCGTCGCGGGGTTCGCGGGACTGATCGGCGCACTGATCTTCGGGCTCGGTTTTCCGTGGATCGAGGCGGGCGTGGACACCGCGAGCCGTTGGGTACTGGGCGCCGGGCCTTTCGGGCTGTTCATCTACGGCGTGCTCAACCGGCTGCTGCTGATCACCGGGCTGCACCACATCATCAACAACATCGCCTGGTTCCTGCTGGGCGACTATCGCGGCGCAACCGGCGACATCGCCCGCTTCTTCGCGGGGGACCCCGGCGCGGGCGCATTCATGTCGGGCTTCTTCCCGGTGATGATGTTCGGGCTGCCCGCGGCGTGCCTCGCCATGTACCGCAACGCGCTCCCGGAGCGGCGCAAAGGAGTCGGCGGGCTGCTGCTGAGTTTGGCGCTCACCTCGTTCCTCACGGGGGTGACAGAGCCGATCGAGTTCACCTTCATGTTCCTCGCGCCGGTGCTCTATCTGGTCCACGCGGTGCTCACCGGGCTGGCGATGGTGGTGATGGACGCACTGGGCGTGCGGCTAGGCTTCGGCTTCTCGGCAGGGCTGTTCGATTATCTGCTCAACTATGGGCTCGCGACACGTCCCTGGATGCTGCTGCCGGTCGGGGGTGTCTATTTCGCGATCTACTATTTCGCGTTCAGCTGGTGCATCCGCCGCTTCGATCTCAAGACGCCCGGGCGCGACGCCGACGCGGTGCAAGGCACTGCCACAGGCGTCGTAGGAACGCGCGGTGACCGGATCGTCGCGGCGCTGGGCGGGGCCGGCAATATCCGCTCCGTCGCCGCCTGCACGACGCGCCTGCGGCTCGTCCTCGTCGACCCCGCGGCCGCGGACGACGCCGCGCTCAAGGCGCTCGGCGCGCGCGGCATCCTCCGGCTGGCGCACGGCAGCGGAGTTCAGGTGATCCTCGGCCCGATCGCCGATCAGGTGGCGGGCGAAGTGCGCGACGCGCTGGCCTCCGGCGCACCAGCCGCGGGAACCCTGGGCGTCGATGTGACGGCGCTCGGCGCTCTGCTGCACAAGGCGCGCGCGCGCACGATCTCTGCCGACGCTACGCGGATGCTGGTCGATATCCCTGCCGATGCCACGATCGATGCGCAGGCGCTGCGAGCGGCGGGCGTGCGGACGGTGTCGCGCGGCACGCGGCTCCACCTGATCCTAGGGCCCACCGCCCCCGCGGTACTGGCCGAGCTCGAGCGTGGCCCCCCCGCGAGCTGATCACCCCTGCGGGGCGGCGACCGGCCTACCGTTGACCACGACATTGTCGAAGCCGAGCCCGCGCACCTCGATGGCCTTCAGCTCGCCGTCGGCCAGCCGCACGTCGAAATCCTTGAACAGCAGGTCGCTGATCTGCGTCTGGCCGGGATTGGGCGCGATGGTGCCGAACGTTCCGAAACGCCCCTTGATGCCGATGAAGCGCACGCCCCGGACGATCGACTGCGGCGGCGCCTCGCCCTTCAGGTCGACATATTGTGACCATGGCTGGACCGAAACGATCGTCCCGCCCGCGCTGTCGAGCGTGATGTTGCGGAAAGTGATGTCCTCGTAGCGCTGCGGCGTGTCCGGCCGCAGCTTCAGCCTGACCAGCGCCATTTCGCCGGTCACCTTGCAGTTCTCGACGATCACGTCACGGACGATCGTCGCCTCGCTGCCGCACGCCAGCGCATGATGGCCGCGGCGGAAGTGGCAGTTGCGTACGCGGATGTTCGCCACCGGCGGGCTGTCCTTGTCCTCCAGCGCGCGCGGACCCTTGGTGCCCTTGGCCGCGATGCAATCGTCGGTGACCGAGAAGTAGCAGCCATCGATCGTCACCTTGCGGCAGCTGTCTAGATCGATGCCGTCGCTGCTTGGCGCCTGCTTGTAATCGTCCGGCACCTCGAAGCGCGCGCCGCGCACGAGCACTTCCTCGCAATTGTAGAGGTGGAGGTTCCAGAATTGCGAATTCTTGAACGTGATGCCGTCGACCACCACCCCTTTCGATTCCTCGATGAGGGCAAGCCGCGCGCGCGGGACGCCCAGGTTGGGAAATTCGTGGGGGTTCGGAGCGGCGTTGCGCAGCTTCCAGAACAAATCCCAGATCGGCCGCCCGGCACCGTCGAGGGTCCCTTGACCGGTGATCCTGAGTCCGTCGCAGCGCTTCGCGTTGATCAGTGCGGGGGTGAACTTCTCCTCGAAATGCCCCTCGATCCGCGTGCGCTGCGGCGGGAAGTGGCGCATGTCGGTGGTGCATCGGATCACTGCGCCGGCATCGAGATGGAGGTTCACTCGCGGCTTGAGGAACAGCGCGCCGCTCACGAATACGCCACGCGGCACCACCACGGTCCCCCCGCCCAGCGCAGCGAGGTCGTCGATCGCCGCCTGGATCGCACCGGTGTCGATGGTAGCGCCGTCACCCCGCGCGCCGAAGTCGCGGATCGATTTACGCGGCCCGTTTGCAGCCATCGCCCGAGAAGCGGACGCCCAAAACGGCGCCAGAAGCATCGACGATGTGAACCAGCGGCGTGTGTAGCGAAAGAGCATGTCGGTCCGATTTTGCCGTGAGCGGGAACGCCGACTCTAACCCGACTTGGCCGCCTGCGTTAAGGCCGCTTCGGCTCGTTGCGTCTTACTACCTGCTCTGGGAAATGGTGCGCGTACAGGACTCACACTTGCTTGCGTAAACGGCAGGAAAGCTTAGGTTTTCGAGGCGAGCCAACAGCGTGGCCCACTCGTGGCCCACCCAAAAAATCGGTCCGCGTTGCGGACACAAACCTTCGCCGGAGTGGATTCGGCATCGTCGGTGGACCTTATCGGACGACTCTGTGCTTCAACAACGAAAGCGGGGTTTGGCGCAGCGTGCGCAAGCTGCGAGATTGACGTGAGGAATCACCGAAGCGCGCCGCCGCTCGGCTTCAATCTACCTTTTTCGGTACGAAGAGTGGCGAAGCCATAGCGGAATATTCGGCCGGCAAAGGCCCGCAACCGGACCGCCGTTTCATGATGGCCACGGCGTTCTACGCGCTTCAGCACATCCAGCAGCTCATGGGGTGTAATCGACGCGATCGGGCGCTTCGCGATGCCGCCAAGCAGCTCGAGAAACCAGCGAGCCTTCTTGATAGTGGCCGGCGAGCGACCTTCGCGCTCCATCTTCTGGATATACTCGGTGGCGACCAGCTCAAAGGTGGTCTTTGCCACAAGCTCCGCTTCGAGCCGCTTCTGCCGCTTTTCCTGCACTGGGTCGATGCCGTCGCCGAGATCCGAGCGCGCCTCATCGCGTTTACGGCGCGCCTGCTGCAGGGTAACCTCGGGAAAGCTGCCCAGCGACAGCTTTCGCTCAACACCGAACACTTTATAGCGAAATCGCCAAAGTAGCGCGCCCGACGGCTGCACGAGCAGATACAATCCATCGCCATCCGCAACCTTGAACGGACGTGCCGCGGGCTTGAGCGCGCGAATCTCAACGTTCGTAAGCATGGTGGGCCACGCCTTCCTGCGATGTCCGTGGCCCACCGATTCGTGGCCCACTTTGAGTGGGCCACGGTGGAACAAACTGGGAAACCACGGGACCCGCAGGGGCCAATATACCGCAGATTTCTGCGGTTTTCTACAATGTTCTCAATATGTACTGGTGCCGCGTACAGGACTCGAACCTGTGACCCCCGCATTACGAATGCGATGCTCTACCAGCTGAGCTAACGCGGCACGTCCGGCGCGAAGCGCTCGGAGGAGCGGCGCGCTTACCAGCATGATTCCTGACTGACAAGCGTTGCGATTCGGTTGCCGCGCGGTTCCGCACGATTGCGGGTGGCCGCCGCCGGCGCTCCCCGCTTTACGCGCTGTTTACCACGCTGCGTCCAAGCCGCCTTTGAGACAATGGGTTAGCGCCCGAAGTGGAGCAGGCGCATGGACATGGCGCACAAGTTCAGAGGGCCGTTCGATCCCGCGCCGCGGCCCGCCGGGGACGACGCCTCGATCGAGCCGCCGATCCGCGTAGGCGCGAACGAGCGGCGCATCCATGCCCGCGTCTATGACCATTGGGTCGCGCTGCTTCGCGGCGGCCGCCTTCCGGCGATCGGGGATATTGATCCCGCAGCCATCGCCCGTTTCGCGCCGCACAGCGTGCTGATCGACTTCGCCGCAGACGATGGTAACCCGGTGATCCGCCTTCTCGGAGCGGCACTGCGCGCGGAGTGCGGCGTCGCCGAGCCGATCGCATGCTTGGCCGAGGCTCCGACCGGATCGCTGCTCGCCCACCTGCCGAGTCTCTACCGCCGGGTCATCGCGAATCGCGCGCCGATCGGCTTCGAGAAGGAATGCGTGGGTCCGCGCGGCCGCAGCAGCCTCTATCGGGGCATATTGCTGCCTTTCTCCTCCAACGGTGAATCGATCGATTCCGTCTGCGGCGTCATCAACGGCAAGGAGAGGGCCGACGCCGCGACCGAGGCGCAGATCGCGGCCGAGCTGGCGCGCGTCCAGCACCGGCCGGATGCGCCTCGACGGGCGATCCGCCCGGCTGCAGCTCAAGCTGGTCGCAATTGATACTTTTTCTCTACCTCAAGCCTTGAGGTCGTGGAGCCGCGCGCGCATAGCAAGCGGCCATGAAGACCATGATGACGTCGCTGACGCAGGCGTTCGAGGCGCGGCTGCTCGAAGGAGCACTGCCGGGCGAGCTGGAGGGGTTTGACGAAGCGGAGCGCGCCGATGCCGCGGGCTTCGTCGCGGAGACCGCGGCGGTGCGTGCGGCCGGCACGCCGCGCATCCGCATCGAGACCTATCTCGACGAGGAGCGCCGTCGGATGCGGCTTGCCGTCGTCAACGACGACATGCCTTTCCTGGTCGATTCGATTTCTGCCGCGATCGCCGCGCACGACCTCGCGATCTTCCGCATCATCCACCCGGTGATCCCCGTCGAGCGCGACGGCGAGGGCCGGCTCGTCTCGATCGGCAGCGGGGCTGCCGAATCGATGATCTATATCGAGATGGATCGCGGCGACGCCCGCAAGCGCCGCGCGCTGGTCGCCGATCTCGAACGCACGCTCGATCAGGTGCGCGACGCCGTGGGCGATTGGCGCGCGCTCCAGGCTGCGATGTCGGCCGATGCCGGCACGCTCCCATCGGCCGAAGGCGCGGCGCTGCTGCGCTGGTTCTGCGAAGGTGCGATGACGCTGCTCGGGCACGAGAAATGGAGCCCCGACGGCCAGGTTTCGGATCAACTCGGCCTGACGCGCTACGATCTGGAAACGCCGATCCTCGCCGAGACCTCACGCCGCGCGGCACTCGACTATTTCCGCGCGGGCGGCGAGGCGCCGCTGCTGCTCAAGTCCAATTCGATCTCCACCGTCCATCGCCGCGCACCGCTCGACATCATAGTGGTCCCCATCCTCACCGGTGCGGAAGTCACCGGGCTCTCGATTCACGCCGGACTGTGGACGAGCGCCGCGCTGTTCGCCGCGCCCGAGGACGTGCCGGTGCTGCGCGCCCGGCTCGGAGCATTCGAGAAGAAGTTCGGCTTCGATCCGAAGGGGCACACCGGCAAGGCGATGGCGCATGCGCTCACCGCGCTTCCGCACGATCTGACCACTGCCTTCGACCCCGCCTCGCTAGAGACGCTGGTGCTCACGTCGATGTCGGTCGCCGATCGGCCGCGCCCCAAGCTCGTGCTCGTCCGCTCGCTGCTCGGCCGCCATCTGTTCGCCTTCGTCTGGCTGCCGCGCGACGAAGTCGCCACCGACCGCCGCGTCGCGATCGGCGAGATGCTGTGCGAAGCCGCCAACGCCAAGCTCATCAGCTGGTCGATCGCGCTGGAGGACGGCGTGGTAGCCCTGCTGCGCTACACGCTCGATCTGCGCGCGGGAGGCGTGATGCCCGATGCCGCCGAGCTCGATTGCCAGCTCGAGCGCATGGTCCGTGGCTGGGTGCCAGCGGTAGAAGCCGCGCTGGGCGAGCAGGCGGGCCGAGCGGCGACGCGGCTCGCGCTGCGCTATGCCCAGGCGTTTCCGCCCGTCTATCGCGCCACGAGCACGCCCGAAGAGGCAGCGCGCGACATATTGCGTATCGCTTCGCTCGAAGGGGCTGCCAGCCGCTCGGCGCGCATCGCGCCCGTTGCCGACAAGCCCGGCGAATACCGGCTCAAGCTCTACACCCAGAGCGGTGCGCTGGCGCTGTCGGACGCTGTTCCGGTACTCGAGAATTTCGGCTTCCGGGTCATGGAGGAAGTCCCGACCCAGCTCGCCATCGGCGGCTATGTCCATGATTTCAAGGTAGCGCTTGCCGGCAGCGACCTCTCGTCTGCTGCCGATTTCGAAACGATCGAGCGCGCGATCGCCGCGGTGCTCGAAGGAAGCGCCGAGAACGACAGCTTCAATCGGCTGATCGTCGAGGCGGGGATGCGTCCGGCCTCGGTGGTGCTGTTCCGCGCCTGGTTCCGCTATCTGCGCCAGACCGGCCTCAGCTATGGCATGGCGACGGTGGTCGATGCGCTGCGTCGCGCGCCCGCGGTCGCCAATGCGCTGATCGAGCGGTTTGAGGCGGCGCACGATCCGGCCCGGACGTCCGACGAAGCAGCGGTCAAGGCGGCGACGCGCGCGATCGATACCGGGCTCGACAAGGTCTCGGCGATCGACGACGACCGTATCCTGCGCACGTTGAAGGGAGTCGTGGCCGCCACGCTGCGCACCAACGCTTTCGCCCCCGCCGCGCGCGAGGCGCTCGCCTTCAAGCTCGATTCGAGCAAGGTGCCGGGCCTGCCCCAGCCGCTCCCCTGGCGCGAGATCTGGGTCTACAGCCCGCGCGTGGAAGGCATCCACCTGCGCGCCGGCCCTGTCGCGCGCGGAGGGCTGCGCTGGTCCGATCGGCGCGACGATTTCCGCACCGAGATCCTGGGCCTGATGAAGGCACAGCGCGTGAAGAACGCCGTAATCGTACCCACCGGCGCCAAGGGCGGCTTCTATCCCAAGCTGCTCCCCTCGCCAGCGGTCGATCGCGATGCGTGGTTCGCGGAGGGGACCGAAAGCTACCGCATCTTCATCCGTGCGCTGCTCTCGATCACCGACAACATCGTCGGCACCGAAGTGGTGCACCCCGAGGGCGTGACCGTGCTCGACGGCGACGATCCCTATTTCGTCGTGGCGGCCGACAAGGGCACCGCCACCTTCTCCGATGTCGCCAACGGGATCGCCACCGAGCGCGGCTTCTGGCTGGGCGATGCCTTCGCGAGCGGCGGCAGTCACGGCTACGACCACAAGGCGATGGGAATCACCGCCAAGGGCGCCTGGGTCTCGGTCCGCCGCCACTTCCTCGAGCTCGGCGTCGACGTGCAGAGCGAGCCGGTGCGCGTCGCGGGCTGCGGCGACATGTCGGGCGACGTTTTCGGCAACGGCATGCTGCTGTCGAAGGCGATCAAGCTGGTAGCCGCGTTCGACCACCGCCACATCTTCCTCGATCCGGACCCCGATCCCGCCACGAGCTGGGAGGAGCGCAACCGCATGTTCGCGCTGCCGCGATCGAGCTGGGCCGACTATGATCCGACGCTGATCTCGAAGGGCGGCGGCGTCTTCGCACGGACCGAGAAATCGATTCCGCTCAGCCCGGAGGTGCGAGAGGCGCTGGGAATCGACGCGGCCGAAATCGATCCTGCCAGCCTGATCATGGCGATCCTCAAGGCGCCGGTGGATCTGATGTGGTTCGGCGGGATCGGCACCTATGTGAAGGCGGCGTCGGAAAGCCATGTCGATGTCGGCGATCCGGCCAACGACCGGCTCCGCGTCAATGCCGAGGACGTGCGGGCGCGAGTGATCGGCGAAGGCGCGAACCTGGGCGTCACGCAGGCCGCCCGCATCGCCTTCGCGAGCAAGGGCGGGCGCATCAACACCGATTTCATCGATAATTCGGCGGGCGTCGACTGCTCGGACAACGAGGTCAACATCAAGATCGCACTCAACCGCGAGATGGCCGAGGGGCGACTGGCGTTCGACGATCGCAACGCGCTGCTCGCCGACATGACCGACGACGTCGCGCATCTGGTACTGGAGGACAACCGCCTCCAGACGCTCGCGCTCTCCTTCATGGAGAATGACGGCGTGGTCTCGCTGCCGAGCTATGTCCGCGTGATCGAGATGCTCGAGGCTGCGAACCGGCTCGATCGGGCGGTCGAGGGGCTGGGCTCGAACGAGGAACTGCTGCGCCGGGCCCAGGACGGCCACGGGCTGACCCGGCCCGAGCTGGCGGTGCTGCTCGCCTCGACCAAGCTCGCGCTGCAGGACGCGATCGAGCGCGCGGGATTGGGAGAGGACACGGAGCTCCGCGAAGACCTGCTCGCCGCATTCCCCGGGGAGATGCAGGCGCGGTTCGCCGGCGCGATCGAGGCGCATCGACTGCGCGGCGAGATCGTTGCCACCAAGCTCGCCAACCGCATCGTCAACCGCCTTGGCGTGCTCCACCCTTTCGAGCTGGCGGAGGAAGAAGGCGCGGCGATGGGCGACATCGCCTCGATGTTCGTCGCTGCCGAACGGCTGTTCGATCTGCCTGCCACCTGGGCTGCGGTCGAGAGCGCGGCGATCGGCGAAGGCGCGCGGCTCGCGCTGCTCGAGGAGATCGCAGTGGCAGTGCGTGGGCAGATCGCGGACCTGCTCCGCGTCTGCGCGCCCGGTGCCCGTCCGGCGGAGATCGTCGCGCGGCTCAAGCCCGGGATCGACGCGCTCAGCCGCGAAACCAAGACGCTGCTGCTCGAGGAGGTGCGGACGCAGAGCGCACGCATTTCCGCACGGCTCGAAGCTACCGGCGCGCCTGCCGAGCTCGTCGCACGGGTCGTTCGGCTGTTCGAGATGGACGGCGCCGTGGGCCTCGCCGATCTGGGCGTGCGGAAGGGAGTCGACGAAACCGTGCTCACCCGCGCCTTCACCCATCTGGGGCAGGTGCTGGGGCTCGATTGGGCGCAGTCGACCGCCGCGCGGATCACCACCGGCGATCCCTGGGAACGGCTGCTCATCGCCGGCCTTGCGCGGGACTTCCAGCAGCTCCGCCTCGAATTTCTGGCCCGGCTGCCCGACGAAAACCCGGAAGCGGCTGTCGAGACCTGGCTCGAAACGCAACGACCGCGCGTCGAGCAGTTCGCGGCGCTCGTCCGGCGCGCGCGCCAGACGGCGGCGCCCAATGCGGCGATGCTCGCGCAGATCGCCGGCCAGGCGCGGGTGCTGCTCGGGCGTTGATCCTCCTGAGGCGGGCGGATAGAGTTGCAAATGCGAATCGTTCGCGTTATCGGCAGTACAACCGAAACGTTCGAGTCCCCCGCCTCTCATGCACGGAACCGCCGCAGCCCCGGCCAAGATAAAGCGCAGCCGGAAGAGCTTCTGGCTGAAGCAGCTGCATACCTGGCATTGGATGAGCTCGGCTATCAGCCTGATCGGGATGCTGCTGTTCGCGATCACCGGCTTCACGCTCAACCATGCGGCGGACATCGAGGCCGCGCCGCAGGTGCGCGAGGCGAGCGCGCAGCTTCCGGCCGAATTGCTGCGTCAGGTCGCGCCCGACGACGCTCCCGATAGTAAGAAGCCGCTGCCGCCGCAGGTTTCGAGCTGGGTCGCGGCGAACCTGCCCTTCTCGGGCAAGGGCGAGGCCGAATGGTCCGCCGATGAGATTTATCTCGCCCAGCCGCGCCCCGGCGGCGACGGCTGGGTGGCGATCGACCGCGCCACCGGCGAAGTCACCACCGAGGCCACCAGCCGCGGCTGGATCGCCTATCTCAACGACCTCCACAAGGGCCGCAACGCGGGCATCGTGTGGAAGTGGTTCATCGACATCTTCGTGGCCGCCTGCGTGATCTTCTCGCTCACCGGGCTTGTGCTGCTGTGGATGCATTCGAAGCACCGCAAGAGCACCTGGCCGCTCGTCGCGGCAGGCCTCGTGATCCCCGCACTCATCGCCATTTTCCTGATCCACTAGGGAGACCCCGCCGCATGCAGATCCGCCTGACCGGCCTCACCGTCACTGCCCTGGGCGGGAGCGCGATGGTCGCCTCCCCCGCCGCCGCGCAGACGCTGGACCTGACCATCACCATTCCCCGGCTCAACGTCGCCGAATACCACCGGCCCTACGTCGCGGTCTGGCTCGAGAAAGAGGGCAGCGCTCCGCGCACGCTCGCGGTCTGGTACGATTCGGACATGCGCAACAACGAGGGCACCAAGTGGCTGCGCGACGTCCGCCAATGGTGGCGTGCGTCGGGTCGTTCGATGTCGTTCCCGGCCGACGGAGTGACAGGCGCCACCCGCGCGCCCGGCACGCACAAGCTGAGCTTCACCGCCGGACGCGGACCGATGCCGCAGCTCAGCGGGGGCAACTATACGCTGGTGGTAGAGGCCGCGCGCGAAGTGGGCGGCCGCGAACTGCTGCGTCTGCCCTTCTCCGTGCCCAAGGGTGGATCGGCCGGGGCGCAGGGCTCCAGCGAGCTCGGCGCGGTCAGCCTCACCGTCCGTCGTTGATCAACAGGGGGAAGCCATGAAGAAGTTTCGCACGCCCATTCTAGCGGCAGCCGCGCTGATCGCGCTCGCCACGCCCGCCGCCGTCCAGGCGCATCGGATGTGGATGCTACCCTCGGCCACGGTCGTATCGGGCGACGACGTCTGGGTGACGATCGATGCCGCCATTTCGAACGACCTCTTCTATTTCGAGCACCACCCGCTGCGCGGCGACCCCAAGGTGTTCGCGCCCGACGGCAGCGAAGGCCAGGTCGAGAACAAGGCGACCGGCCGCTACCGCACCACCTTCGACGTCCATCTGACGCAGAAGGGCACCTACAAGGTCGCGATCGTCAACGAAGGCATAATGGGCAGCTACATGCTGAACGGCGAGCGCAAGATGCTGCCGCGCGGCACGACCAAGGCTGCGCTCGCCATGGCGATCCCCGCGGGTGCGACCGATGTGCGCACCAGCGAGAATGTGACTCGCAACGAAGTGTTCATCACCTCGGGCGCGCCGACCACCACCGTCCTCAAGCCCACCGGCAAGGGCATCGAGCTGGTACCGGTGACGCATCCCAATGATCTGGTCGCAGGCGAGACCGCCATCTTCCAGTTCCTGCTCGACGGCCAGCCTTTCCCGAACCAGGCGGTGACGGTGATCCCGGGGGGGATCCGCTATCGCGACAAGCTGAACCAGATGGACCTCAAAACCGACGCCGAGGGCAAAGTCCGGATCGCCTGGCCCGAGCCGGGCATGTACTGGCTCAACGTCAGCAGCGGCGGAGGCCGTGGCGCTCCCGGGAGCCCGGCGGCACAAGGCCAGGGCACCGAGGCACCCGCCGGCCCGCCGCAGCGCCGCGCCAATTACGTCACCACGCTCGAGGTGCTCGCGCCCTGAGGATCGCGATACCGCCCGCGATTTCGCCCGATGCCTTCCGGCGCCGGCGTGCCGGCGCGCCGGTGGCGGCGCTGGGCGGCAAGACGATGGGGACGAGCTGGTCGGTCCGGCTCGTCTCTCCAAATGAAGCCACGCTCCCCCGGATCGAACAGGATATCGAGGCCACACTCGACAGGATCATCACGCAGATGAGCCAGTGGGAGCAGGACTCGATTCTCAGCCGGTTCAACTGCACGCCGATCGGGAGTTGGCAGGCGCTGCCGCCCGACTTCCTTCATGTGCTCAGGGCCGGAATCGAAATCGCTCAGGCGAGCAAAGGCGCTTTCGACCCGACGATGGGCGCGCTCGTCGAGCTATGGGGTTTCGGCGCTTCCGGCCCGGTCGCTTCGCCTCCCTCTGCCGAAAGCATCGCCGATGCCGTTGCGCGCGGCGGCTCTGGCAGCGTCGAGCTCGACTCGCTGCTCTTCCGCGCCCGACGGCTTCGCGATACCGCACTCGACTTCTCGGGAATCGCCAAGGGCTATGCGGTCGACGCGGTCGCCGAGCAGCTGATCGGCGCAGGCATCACCGACTTCCTCGTCGAGATCGGCGGCGAGCTCCGCGGTGCCGGCATCAAGCCCGATGGGCAGCCCTGGTGGGTCGAGATGGAGCCCGTCCCCGGATCGGCGCTCCCGCCACTGCGCGTCGCGCTGCACGAGCTCGCTATCGCCACTTCGGGCGACTATCGCCGCGGCTTCGCACATGCCGGCCGCCGGTTCGCGCATACGCTCGATCCGCGCACCGGCTGGCCGGTGGACAACCGCATCGCCTCGACCACGGTGCTCCATGCGCAGGCGATGCGTGCCGACGCCTGGGCAACCGCCCTCACGGTGCTGGGCCCTGAGGAGGGGCTGGCATTGGCCGAACGCGAAGGCCTCTCCGCGCGGCTCGTGATGCGCACGGGGGACGGCGGCTTCGCCGAACGTCTCTCCCCCGCGCTGAAAGCGATGCTCGGCTGAGCTGACTCAGGCGTCGGCCCAGCCGCGCAGCAGGTTGTGATAGACGCCGGTGAGCTCGATCACCGAACGGTCGCCGCCGCCGAGCTGGGCGGTGAGCCGCTGCACGGCCTGGTCCAGATCGAACAGGATACGGCGCTGGCCGTCGTCCCGCACCATCGACTGGATCCAGAAGAAGCTCGCGACGCGCACGCCGCGCGTGACGGGCGTCACCTTGTGCAGGCTGGACGAAGGATAGAGAATGGCGTGGCCCGCCGGGAGCTTGACCGACTGAGCGCCGAACATCCCCTCGACCAGCAGCTCGCCGCCGTCATATTCGTGCGGTGCCGCGAGGAACACGGTCATCGACAAGTCGCTTCGAATGCGGAAATCGCTGCCGCGCTGGATCCGCACTGCATTGTCGACATGCGTCCCAAAATTCTGCCCCTCGCCGTAGCGGTTGAACAGCGGCGGGAAGACCTTGAGCGGGAGCGCGGCGGCGACGAACAGCGGCGACTTGCCCAGCGCTTCCAGGATCATCGCCCCCGCTTGCTGCGCGGCAGCGCTCGCCTCTGGAAGTTGTTCGTTCCTTTTTGCCAGCGCCGACTGGGAACCCGAAGTCACGTTCCCGTCGACCCATTCGGCGGCGTCGATGATCGCGCGCACGCGCGCCACCTGCGCCGGATCGAGCAAATCGGGGATCGGGATCAGCATTCTAGCCTCCAGGCAACGGAGCGGCGCTCCGAACCTGTCTCAGCATCCGCGTGCGATGGCAACGCTGGGGGTGCGGAGCGGACCACGGACGCTTGGGGATATCCGCGGCCCGCTCCTTCCCCCTTTTCTCAGAAGCGGTAGTTGACCGTCAGCACTCCGGCGGCACGGTCACCCGGCGTCGCCCAGCCGTTGTTGCGAATGCGGGTGTAATATTCCTCGTCGGTGAAGTTCTTCACGTTGATCTGCGCGCTCAGATTCTCGGTGAAGTTGTACGCGACATAGGCGCTGTGGACCCAATAGGCGTCCGAGTAGAGCACGTCCGGCGCGGCGAGCGTGGGCGTGCCGAACGCGAAGCTGCCCTGATAGGTCACGCCATAGCCCAGCGTCAGCCCGAACGGGAACGAATAGGTGGTGAACAGGCTGCCCGAATGCTCGGGGGTGTTCACCAGCCGCGCACCGGCACCCGGATCGGGGTTCGCGCTGCTGTTGTTGCAGCCGGAGGCGCCAGGATTCGCAAGGCAATGATCCGAGACCGACTGGATCAATTCGCCCTTCAAATAGGTGTAGTTGGCGGTAACCGCCCAGCGCGGCGTGATCTTGCCGACCGCCCCGAGCGCGATCCCGTCCACGCGCGAATGGCCGTCGAGCACCTGATCGGGCTGGACCGGGTCGTTCGATGCGACCTTGTACTTGTCGCGTTCGTTGCGGAACGCGGCCGCGGTGAGCAGCAGCCCGCCATGGAACAGCTCGGCCTTGGCGCCGATCTCGTAGCTCTTGCCGGATTCCGGCTCGACGTTGCAGCTCGTCGCGGTGCACGATCCGTTGACCGAGGTCTTCGACGGCGTCTCCGAATTGCCGTAGGCGGCGTAGATGCTCACGGCTTCGACCGGCTTGAAGACCAGGCCGGCGCGGTAAGAGAAAAGGTCGTCGTCATTGTCGAAGCGTTGGCCGACGGTGACCTGGCCGAGCGTCGCTGCTGCGGTCGAGACAGTGTCGGCGCGGTACCAGCCCTTGTTGCGCTCCCAGCGGACGCCGCCGTTGATCTCGAACATGTCGCCAAGCTTCATGGCGTCGAACAGATAGACCGCGAAATTCTCGAGCTCGCCGGTCTGGCGTGCGCTCTCGATGAAGTTGAGCGGCCCGGTGTATACGTTGCTGCCATAGGTGAAGCCCGCCGGACCCGCGACCACCTCGTTCGGATTGTCGATCCGCATCAGCGGGAAGCTGGAGTAGGCGGCCGTGCCGTTGGGGTTGCGCAGCACATTGCCCGTGGAGAGGTTGTACTTCTCCCACGACCAGGCCGTGCCGAGCACCAGCGTATGCTCGATGCCCCCGGTGTCGAACACCGCATTGAGGTCTGTCTGGTTGTACATCAGCTGGTTGCGTGAATCGCGGGTATTACCCCGCGGACCCGAGGGCAGATAATAGCCGGCGGGCACGGTCGCCGGACAGGGCGCGCCCGTCGGCTGCACGCCCGAGGCGAGACACCAGGTGCCCTGCGGCGGATCGACGATCGCGAGCTGCGTCACCTCCTGCCAGCGGGTCAGGTTGCGAATCGATAGCCGGTCGGTGAAGTCGTGCTCGAAGATCGCCGTCGCCTGATCGAAGTGGATCTCCTGTGTGTCGACGTTGCGGAAGCCGAAGTAATCGCTCGAATCGACGCCCGGCAGCGGCCCCGCGTTCACGGCGTTCTCGTAATAGGGAACGCCGTATTGCGGGACGTTGGTGTCTTCCTGGTGGTGATACTGGAGCGTCAGCCGCGTCGGGCTGTCGATCCCGATCGTGAGCGACGGCGCCACGCCCCAGCGCTCGTACTTCTCCACGTCGCGGCCGGGGACGCGGTTCTCGTGATACATCGCGTTGAGCCGCACCGCGATCAGATCGTTCACGCGCTCGTTGGCGTCGATGGTGCCTCGGTAATAATCGGCAGTACCGACTCCGCCGGAGACCGTCACGCGGTCGGTCGCCGCGGGCTTCTTGGTGATGATGTTGATCGATCCGCCGACCGAGCCCGACCCGTTGTAAACCGAGTTGGCGCCGTTCACGACCTCGAGCTGCTCGAGGTTGAATGGATCGGTGCGCGTGTATTGCGCGCTGTCGCGAACGCCGTCGATCGTGATGTCGGTGTTGGCCGAATAGCCGCGCAGGTTGATCGAGTCGCCATAGCCGCCGCCGCCTTCGCCTGCGCCGAAGGTGATGCCGGGTACGGTGGAGAGGACGTCGCGCAGCGTCAGCAGGTTCTGCTGCTCGATCGTCTCGCCGGTGATGACGGTGACGGTCTGCGGCGTGTCGCGCACGGTGCGGGTGGCCTTGGGGCTTTCCTGCTTGGGGGCGTACATCGCGCCGGTGACAACGACATCATCGTCGTCTCGGCGCTGTTCCTGTGTCTGTTCGTCCGCGGCCGCCGGCCCCTTCACGGGATCGTTTGCCAGCGCGGGCGAAGAAGCGACAAAGCCTACACAGGCGAGCGCAAGGAATGCCGGCGTGCCGGCAGGCGTGGAACGCGTCACGTTATCCCCCTTGAGATGTTCGTTGCGCGTTCAGCTATTGAGAATCGTTTTCAGTGTCAATGCTAATGAGAACTGTTCTCAGCTTTGTATCCGTTTGTCGCATGCGCGGCCCGGTGCAGGAGCCAGCTTCGCAGCGCACTCGCGAGGTTCGGGGGATCGGATGCCTGAATCCGCGCATGGTCGATTACAGCGATCAACGCATTGAGCGGCAGCCCGGATTGGACGGCGGCAGCCTCGAGCGCTTCCCAGAAACCCGGTTCGAGGCTGATTGAAGTGGGGTGGCCGGCGATCGTCACGGATCGTTTGACCGGCCCGCGGAAGCCCCCGGGAGGCGGATCGATCGTCACTCGGTGTCGAACAGCGCGGCGAGCTGCTCGACCATCGTCCCTGCGAGCTGCTCGGCATCCATGATCGTCACCGCGCGCTGGTAATAGCGAGTGACGTCGTGACCGATGCCGATCGCGACGAGCTCGACGGGCGAGCGCGCCTCGATCCAGCCGATCACCTGGCGCAGGTGCCGTTCCAGATAGCTCCCCGAATTCACCGACAGCGTCGAATCGTCGACCGGAGCGCCGTCCGAGATCACCATCAGGATCTTGCGGTCCTCGGGTCGGCCGATCAGGCGGCCGTGCGCCCAGAGCAGCGCCTCACCGTCGATATTCTCCTTGAGCAGCCCCTCGCGCATCATCAGGCCCAGGCTGCGCTTGGCGCGCCGCCAGGGTTCGTCGGCCTGCTTGTAGACGATGTGCCGGATGTCGTTGAGCCGGCCGGGCTGCGCCGGGCGGCCCTCGGCAAGCCATTTCTCGCGGCTCTGCCCGCCCTTCCAGGCGCGCGTGGTGAAACCCAGTATCTCGGTCTTGACGCCCACCCGCTCGAGCGTGCGCGCCAGAATATCGGCGCTGATCGCGGCGATCGAGATCGGCCGGCCGCGCATCGATCCCGAATTGTCGATCAGCAGCGTGACCACGGTGTCCTTGAACTCGGTGTCGCGCTCGATCTTGTACGAGAGCGACTGCATCGGATTGACCACCACGCGCGCCAGCCGCGCCGCGTCGAGCAGCCCTTCCTCCTGATCGAAGTCCCAGCTGCGGTTCTGCTGCGCCATCAGCCTGCGCTGGAGCCGGTTGGCGAGCTTGGTCACCGCACCCTGCAGATGGACGAGCTGCTGGTCGAGATAGGAGCGCAGCCGATCGAGCTCCTCGGCGTCGCACAGCTCGGTCGCGGCGATCACCTCATCGAACTGAGTCGTATAGGGGTGATATTCGAACTGCGGGGGCAAATCGCTCCACGGCCGATTGGGGCGCGTCGGGAGCATGCCCTCATCGCCTTCGTCGCCAGGCTCGCCGTCGCTGTCCTCCATCGCGTCGGATTGCTGGTCCTCGCCTTCCTCGCTCTGATCGGAGTCGCGCTGCTCGCCGCGCGCCTCGACTTCGCCCTCACCCTGCTGGCCTTCGGAGTCGCCCTCTTCGTCGCCGGGCTCCTCCTGCTCGTCGCTGCCTTCGTCCTCGCCGCCGCCTTCGTCGGCTTCGTCGGGCACCATGTCGCCTTCGGTGAGCTCGAGATCGTGGAGCAGCTTGCTGGCGAGCTGGGCGAACGCACTCTGATCGTCGATCGCAAGCGCCAGCGCATCGAGGTCGGAGCCGGCGCGATCCTCGATCCAGTCACGCACCAGCGCCATGCCTAGCGCGGCGCTGGCCGGTGCCTCGCGGCCTGTCAGTCGCTCGCGGACCATCAGCCCCACCGCAGTTGACAGCGGCACTTCCTCGCGATTGCGCGCGCGGGCGATCGGATCCGAACGCAGCCGAACGGCCAGCGAATGCTCGAGATTGTCCGCGATCCCCGCATAGCCGCGCGAGCCCAGCGCCTCGATCCGCGCCGTCTCTACGGCATCGAACACTGCGCGCGCGACTGCCTCGCCGGGTGCGCCGCGCTGGTGGAGTGCGCTGTCGTGATGCTTGATCCGGAGCGCGAAGCCATCCGCGAAGCCGCGCGCCTCGGCCACCTGATCGGCAGGCAAGGTGCGCGAAGGCATCGGCACCTTGATGCTCCGCCCGTCCTGCCGCGGCGGATCGGAGGTGAAGCTGAGCTCCGCCTCGGCCTCGCCCGAAAGCGCACGCGCGGCCCCGCCGAGGACGGCGCGCAATTGCTCAAGGGGCGAATCCGCCGCCATCCTCAGGCCTTGGAGACGACGCTCTCGGGCAGGTCCTTCCCGAACACGCGCTGATAATATTCGGCCACCTGCGCGCGCTCGGCCTCGTCGCATTTGTTGAGGAACGAGAGGCGGAAGGCGAAGCCGACATCCTTGAAGATCTCGGCGTTCTGCGCCCAGGTGATCACGGTACGCGGGCTCATCACGGTCGAGATGTCGCCGGCGATGAATCCCTTGCGCGTGAGATCGGCCACACGGACCATGTTCTCGACCAGCTCCTTGCCGCCCGGCTTGTCATAGTCGCCCGATTTGGCGAGCACGATCTGCGCCTCGGTTGCGGCGGGGAGATAGTTGAGCGTCACGACCACGTTCCAGCGGTCCATCTGGCCCTGATTGATCTGCTGGGTGCCGTGGTAGAGCCCGCTGGTATCGCCCAGGCCCACCGTGTTGGCGGTCGAGAACAGGCGGAACCACGGATTCGGTCGGATCACCCGGTTCTGGTCGAGCAGCGTCAGCTTGCCTTCGGTCTCCAGCACGCGCTGGATCACGAACATCACGTCGGGTCGCCCCGCGTCATATTCGTCGAAGACGAGCGCCGTGGGCGTCTGCAGCGCCCAAGGGAGCAGGCCCTCGCGGAATTCGGTGACCTGCTGGCCGTCGCGCAGGACGATCGCGTCGCGGCCGATCAGATCGATGCGGCTGATATGCGCGTCGAGGTTGATGCGGATGCACGGCCAGTTGAGCCGCGCCGCCACCTGCTCGATGTGCGATGACTTGCCGGTGCCGTGATAGCCCTGGATCATCACGCGGCGATTATAGGCGAAGCCCGCCAGGATCGCGAGCGTGGTGTCGGGATCGAAGACATAGGCCGGGTCGAGGTCGGGGACGCGTTCGTCCGCCTCGCTGAAGGCCGGCACCTCCATGTCGATGTCGATGCCGAACAGGTCGCGGACGCTCACCTGCTTGTCGGGCGCTTCGAGGATCGTCGTCTCGCGGCTGTCGGGCTGCGTGTTGGGAATATCGGCCATCACTGCTTCCTGGAGAATGCGAGTGCGAGTTAGTCGCTCGCACCCGCCGCCGCAACGCCAAAGCCACCCGAACGATCAGAGTCTGTCGGGAATGCGCCATACGCGCATTTCCAAACAGACTCTCAGTCGTTCTCGAACTTGGGCAAGCGGAAGAGATCGACGAAGCGTTGGCCGAGCGCCGGGTCGCCGGTGAATCGCACCCTCCCCAGCCGCTGCGATTCCTCCAGCGGGTCGCGGCCGTAGAAGGTCGGAGCGAGCGCCGTCGGCTCGCCTTCGAACAACAGCTCGGCATCCTTCGGGTCGGCACGCTCGATTTCGAGCCGGCCGTCGATCACCTGTGCCCGGAAGGGCTCGCCGCCCACGCGAAAACCCAGTTCGGCGGGAAAACCGCGCGCGGCCTCGCGATCGATCATCGTGCGCAGCGAGAGCATGAAGGCAGTGTTGCTCAGCCCCAGCGTCACGTCGTGCGCAGGCGAACCTGCCGCCCAGCGGCTCAGGGAGAAGATCGGCTCCTCCAGCTTCTTCCCCCAGCTCGTCAGCTCATAGACCTGCGCGTTGGCAGGCGACGGCAGCGTGCGCCGTCGCAGGATGCCCGACGCTTCGAGCCCCTCCAGCCGCTGGGTGAGAATGTTGGCGCTGAGGCCCGGAAGGCCCGCACGCAGCTCGCTGAAGCGTCGCCCGCCAAGCAGCAGCTCGCGCACGATCAGCAGGGCCCAGCGCTCGCCCACCAATTCCATCGCAAGGGCCGTTCCACATGCGTCCGGATACCAGCGCCGCGACTTGCCCAGACCCGAGTTAGTTATTTTTTGTGACTCCATAGTTGCTTTATGTAACTCAATGCTGCATCAGGAGCAAGTAGGTGATTCGCCGGAGCCCGATCCGGCCACCGCGACGAGAGGGAGCGAAACGATGACTCAGATGATCTTCATCAACCTGCCGGTGGCCGATGTGGCCAAATCGACTGCATTCTATGAAGCGATCGGCTGCACCAAGGACGAGCGCTTCAGCAACGAAGCCGCCTCGGCGATGCAGCTCAGCGACTCGATCGTGTTCATGATCCTGTCGCAGGACTTCTTCAAAACCTTCACGCCGAAGCCGCTCGCCGACGCGCATGCGACCACCGAAGTGCTGATCGCGATCTCGCGGGACAGCCGCGAGGCGGTCGACGCGATCGTCGAGAAGGCGGCGGCCGCTGGCGGCAAGGCCGACATCCGCGAAAAGCAGGACATGGGCTTCATGTACGGCCGCAGCTTCGAGGATCCGGACGGCCACATCTTCGAGCCGATGTTCATGGACATGGAAGCCGCGATGGCCGCCTTTCCCGAAGGGCCCGCACACGAACCGGCCTGACGGCCGCCGACTGGGGAGAATGCGGATGTCGTTTCAGGCCTATCTGACCAATATCGAAGCGAAGACCGGCAAGTCCCCGGCGGACTTCCGCGCCTATGCCGCGACGAAGGACTGGCTCGCCGGCAACACGCTGCGCGCCGAAGTGAAGGCCGCCACCGTGACTGCCGATCTCAAACAGGCATTCGGCCTCGGCCATGGCCACGCGATGGCCGTCTACGCCCTTCTCAAGGGCATGAAACAAGAGGGCGACGCCTAGCCCGATTTCACAGGAGAGAGATGATGGAGAAGCAACTCACCACCTGCATCTGGTACAACTACACTGCCGAGGAAGCCGCGAACTTCTATGTCTCGCTCTTTCCCGACAGCCGAATCACCAGCGTTCAGCGCACCCCTTCGGACACGCCATCCCAAAAGGCGGGCGAAGTGATCGTCGTGGAGTTCGAGCTGATGGGCCACAAGTTCATCGGCCTGAACGGCGGACCGATGTTCCCGCAGACCGAGGCGGTCAGCTTCGTCATCCACACCGAAAACCAGGAAGAGACCGACAAGTTGTGGAACGCGATCGTCGGCAACGGCGGCGCCGAGAGCATGTGCGGCTGGTGCAAGGACAAATGGGGCGTCAACTGGCAGATCACGCCCAAGCAGTTGATCGAGCTGGGGCTTCAGAACCCCGATCGTGCCGCCGGCAAGCGCGCGATGGATGCGATGATGCAGATGCGCAAGATCGACATCGCCGCGATCGAAGCCGCCGCACGCGGCGCATGAGGGGAGAAGCACGATGCCTGTCGATCCCAACGCACCGGTCGAAGTCACTGCCTTCGACTGGGTGCCCGACTTCGCTCGCTCCTATGTTCGCGATTTCCGCGTGCGCTGGGCGCTCGAGGAGGCGGGCATTCCCTATCGGACCCGGCTGATCAGCGCGGTGGACCGACCGCAGGACTATTTCGCCGAGCAGCCCTGGGGGCAGGTGCCGTCCTATCGCGACGACGTCGTCCAGCTCTTCGAATCGGGCGCGATCGTGCTCCACGTCGGGCGCGACTGCGAGACGCTGCTGCCCGCCGACCCGGCCGCCCGGGCGCGCGCCGTGGCATGGACGATCGCCGCGCTCAACAGCGTCGAGCCGATGCTGATGGAGCTGGCGACGATCGATATCTTCTGCGCCGGCCAGGAATGGGCGGCGCTGCGCCGGCCGGGCCTGGTGGAGGATATCCGCAAGCGCCTGTCGCGGCTGGCCGACGCGCTGGGCGACCGCGACTATCTGGAGGGGCGCTTCACTGCCGCCGACCTGATGATGGCCTCGGTGCTGCGCAACCTGGAGCACACCGGATTGCTCGCCGAGCAGCCCCGCCTCGCCGCCTATCAGCAGCGCTGCCTGGCCCGGCCGGGCTATGCTGCCGCGATCGAGGCGCAACTCACCGATCTCCAGACCGAACAACCAGAAGCTGCCTGAGGAGAGATGTCATGACCTATGTCGAAGGATTTCTGACCCCCGTCCCCACTGCCAACAAGGACGCCTACAAGAAGCACGCCGAAGGCGCGATCGACCTGTTCCTCGGCCTCGGCGCGACGCGCTTCGTCGAAGCCTGGGGCGACGACGTGCCCGACGGCAAGACGAACGACCTCAAGAAGGCGGTCGACCTCAAGGATGACGAGACCGTGCTGTTCAGCTGGCTCGAATATCCGAACAAGGCGACGCGCGACGAGGCCAATCGCCGGATGATGGAGAATCCGGACCTGATGAACATGGACATGCCGTTCGACGGCAGCCGCATGATCTTCGCGGGGTTCGAGCCCTTCGTCGAAGTCGGCGAAGGCAAGGGCACCGGCTATCTCGACGGCTATGTCCTGCCGGTGCCCGCCGGCAACAAGGATGCATACAAGGCGATGGCGGAGAAAGCCGCCTCGGTCTTCCGCGACTATGGCGCGCTGCGCGTCGTCGAAGCCTGGGGCGAGGAGATCCCGGACGGCAAGAAGACCGATTACAATCGCGCCACGTTACGGAAAGACGATGAGCGCGTCGTCTATTCCTGGGTCGAGTGGCCGTCCAAGCAGGTACGCGACGAGGCCTGGCCCAAGCTGATGGAGGACGAGCGGATGAAGCCGGACTTCTCCAACATGCCGTTCGATGGCCAGCGGATGATGTGGGGCGGTTTCGCGCCGCTCTTCGACGCGAAGGGCTAAAGCCCCCGGCCCTTCGCCCGGGCGAAGCCGAGTCACCCCCCAAAGGCTCGGCTTCGCCTGCAGCGACGGTGATCTTCAGCCCGATTTCCCGCAAGGAGACACGCGATGACCAACCCCCATGGAAGCTGGATCTGGTACGAACTGCTCACCACCGACGCCGATGCCGCGCTCGATTTCTATACCAAGGTCGTTGGCTGGACCCCGAGCAAGTTCGAAGGCGCACCGAGCGATTACACCATCCTCAACGCAGGCGGCGAAGGCGTCGGCGGCGTGATGAAGAACCCGATGCCCACAGCCCCCGCCTGGCTGGGCTACATCGGCGTCGACGATGTCGATGCAACGGTGGCGAAGATCGAATCGCTCGGCGGCAAGGTCCATATGCCGCCCACGACGATGGACCAGGTCGGCCGCATGGCGCTGGTCGAGGATTCCCAAGGCGCCAAATTCTACGTGATGCGCGGCGAGAGCCCCGAAGCCAGCACCGCCTATGGCCGGATGGAACTGGGCAAGGGCAGCTGGAACGAGCTGCAGACGAGCGACGATGCCGCCGCGCTCGACTTCTATTCGGAAGTGTTCGGCTGGAAGCCGGCAGGCGCGATGCCGATGCCCTGGGGGAACTACAGCTTCCTCACCCTGGGTACCGAGGAGGAGATGTGGGGCGCGATGATGCCGCGTGAGAAGCCCGAGAACCCGATCGGCTGGAACTTCTACTTCCGCGTGCCCGACATCGAGGAAGCGTTCGAGAAGGTGAAGGCGAACGGCGGCACCCCGATGCACGATCCGATGGAAGTCCCCGGCGGCGAGCGCGTCTTCTTTTCCACCGATCCGCAGGGCGCCGGCTTCGGCCTCGTCGCGCCCAGATAATCCCTCGACCCAGGAGAGAGAGCATGTCCGCCCACGAGCTCGTCGTCGAGCGTCTGATGGATGCGCCTGCCAACGCATTGTGGCGCGCCTATACCGATCATCTCGGCGAGTGGTTCTGTCCGCCGCCCTGGCGCGCCGAGGTGACCGAGATGGACCTGCGCGCGGGCGGCCGCGCCGCGATCACCATGTATGGCCCGGATGGCGAAGTAATGCCCAACGACGGCGTCTATCTGGAAGTCGTCCCCGAACGGCTGATCGTCTTCACGGACGCCTTCACCAGGGGTTGGGACCCCGCCGGCCCCTTCATGGTCGGATCGTTCGAGTTCGAGCCGCAGCCCGACGGCAAGACGCTCTATCGCGGCCGCGCGCGCCACTGGACCGAGGAAGCGCGCGCGCAGCACGAGGCGATGGGTTTCCACCCGGGATGGAGCAAGGTCGCCGAGCAATGGGAGGGGGTCGCAAAGCGCATCGCGGGGACCTCCGGCGCCTAGCGCCCGAGTCAAGGAGGAGCCTCGCGATGACCATCACCATCACTGCCTTTGAACGGTCGCCCGATGGCGGCAAGGGGCTGGCGCGCGATACGCGCGTCCGCTGGGCGCTGGAGGAAGTGGGCCAGCCCTACGAGGTTCGCCTCGTTTCGTTCGCGGCGATGAAGGAACCGGCGCATCTCGCGGTGAATCCCTTCGGTCAGATTCCGACCTATGAGAACGGCGATCTCGCCCTGTTCGAGACCGGGGCGATCGTGTTCCATATCGCGGAGCACCATGTTGGCCTGTTGCCGGACGATCCGGATGCCCGGTCACGTTCGATCACCTGGATGTTCGCCGCGCTGAGCACGGTGGAGCCGCCGATCCTCGAGCTCGCGAACGCCAGGATCTTAGAGAACGACAAGCCCTGGGCCGCGGCGCGCATGCCGATCGTCGAGGATCGCGTCCGGGATCGGCTGAGCCAACTCGCGCTCCGCCTCGGCGGCGCGGAGTGGCTCGACGGCGCGTTCAGCGCGGGCGACCTGATGATGGTCTCGGTGCTCCTCAGGTCGAGATCATCGGGATTGCTGGACGAATTTCCCACCCTCGCCGCCTATGTGGCGCGCGGCGAGGCGCGCCCCGCCTACAAGCGCGCCTTCGACGCGCAACTGGCGGTCAACAGGCCATAAGCCAGCCGAGCAGCTCGGCTCCTAGGCGAACGCCGGTGAGCTCTTGAGCTGCTGATACGCCTCGATCACCCGCTGGAGCTTGGCTTCGTGGCTGCGGTCGCCGCCGTTGCGATCGGGATGGTAGCGGCGGACCAGCTCCGAATAGCGCTTCCTCAGCGCCATCCGGTCGGCATCGATCTCCAGTGCGAGCGTGGTGAGCGCCTCGCGGTCCCGGCCCGAAAGCGGCTTGCCGTCCTTGCGCTCGCCACGGTCCTTCATCCGGTCGCGAAAGCGCGCGCCGATCGCATCAAGCGGGTCGGAGAAATCGGCCCAGCGCGGCGGCCGGTCGGCACCGCCGGTGGCATTGAACGCGCGAGTCTCGCGCTCCCATCCGGCGAACGGTCGCTGCGCGTCATGGATTTCGTCGGGAGTCATGCCCGCGAAGAAATTGTAACCCGAATTGAACGCGCGGACGTGATCGAGGCAGAGCCAGCGATAGTCCCCCGGCCCGTCGAACCCGTGGCGCGGTGCGGCGCTGGGCGCGCGAAACTCGCCCGGCTCGCTGCAGCCCGGCTCGGCGCACAGCCTTCCCCCCGCCTCTACGCGACCGTGGAAACGCGCGTTCGGTCGATCCTTTCTCGGCTGCCCGTCAGCCACGCTACCTCCCTCGAACAAACCGCCTATATAAGCGCCATGACCGACCCTTCCAGCGGCGGACTCGCCGACATCATCGCCGCTCGTCTGATCGCCGCGCTCGCCCCGACGCAGCTCGAAGTGATCAACGACAGCCATCTGCATTCCGGCCACCTGGGCGACGACGGCACGGGCGAATCGCATTGGACGGTGGCGATCGAGAGCCGGGCCTTCGAAGGACTTTCGCGCGTTCAGCGCCAGCGATTGATCAACAACGCGCTCGCCGACCTGCTCGCCGGCCGCATTCACGCGCTTGCGATAAGGGCCCGCGCGCCGGGAGAGTGAATATGACGACGTACAAGCTCTGGTACTGGGCCGAGATCCAGGGCCGGGGCGAGTTCGTCCGGCTGCCGATGGAGGCGGCGGGGATCGCTTATGTCGACATGGCGCGCGAGCACGGCAGCGACGCCATGATCGCCGACATGGAAGCGCGGCAGGATCGTCCGCCCTTCGCCCCGCCGTATCTCGATACTGGCGAGATGGTGCTCTCGCAGGTCGCCAACATCCTGCTCTATCTGGGCGACAGGCACGGCATCGCCCCCGCGGACCCGGCCGCCCGCTATTGGCTCCACGAGGTCCAGCTCACGATCACCGATTTCGTCGCCGAGGTGCACCAGGTCCATCATCCCGTCGGTACCGCCCTCTATTACGAGGACCAGAAGGCCGAGGCTGCACGCTTCGCGACGGAATTCCGCGAGGAGCGGATGCCGAAGTTCCTCGGCTGGTTCGAACGCTCGGTGCAAGGCGAATGGCTCGCCGGTGACGCATGGAGCTATGGCGACACGTCGATTTTCCAGCTGATCGAGGGGCTGCACTATATGTTCCCCCGGCGGATGAAGGCTATCGAGGGGGATTATCCCAAGCTCGCCGCGATCCGCGACCGAGTCGCGGCGCTCCCCGGCGTCGCCGCCTATTGCTCCAGCGATCGGCGCATCGGATTCAACACCCAGGGCATCTTCCGCCACTATCCCGAGCTCGACGCCGGATGAGCCACACGATCGGGTGATTGTCGCCGCGCACGTCCGCGGGCTATGCGGGGCGCAGCCGGAGGAAGCCATGCGCGAAGACCTGTTCATCCAGACGATCGAACCCACCACGCACGACCTGGGCGGGTTCAAGGTCCATCGTACGCTGCCGTCGCGGCCGCGCACGATGGTCGGGCCCTTCATCTTCTTCGACCAGATGGGCCCGGCGCATCTCGACGTGGGCAACGGGATCGACGTCCGCCCGCATCCGCACATCAATCTCGCCACCGTCACCTATCTCTACGCCGGCGCGATCGACCATCGCGATTCGCTCGGCACCTTCGCCACCATCGAGCCGGGCGCAGTCAATCTGATGACCGCGGGCAACGGCATCGTCCATTCCGAGCGCTCCCCCTCGGCCGAGCGCGCCAAGGGGCCGGAGCTTTCGGGGATTCAGACCTGGATAGCGCTGCCCGAAGCGGTCGAGGAGATGAACCCTGCCTTCGAGCACGTCCCTGCCGGCCAGCTGCCGACCGTCGAAGCCGCCGGCGTACGCGCCCGGGTGATCATGGGCACGCTTTGGGGCGCCGCGGCGCCCACCACCACCTATGCAGGCACCATCTATGCCGACATCGAGCTCGCGCCGGGCGGCAGCATCCCGATCGATCCCGAGGCCGACGAGCGAGCCCTGTACGTCGCGATGGGCGAAGCCAGCCTGGACGGCATGCCGCTCGCGCCGCTGACGCTCTACGTCCTACGCCCCGGCACGGCGGCGACGCTGCGCTCGCAGGCGGGTGGCCGGGTGATGCTGTGCGGCGGCGAGGCCTTCCGCACCCCGCGCCACGTGTGGTGGAACTTCGTCTCCTCCGATCGCGACCGCATCAACCAGGCCAAGGAAGACTGGAAGGCCGGCCGTTTCCCTAAGGTCCCGGGCGACGACCAGGAATGGATCCCCATCCCCGAGATCCCGAAGACGGTCAGCTATCCCTGATTTCCGCACCGAGCTTGTAGAAGCGCCGTTTTTCCCCCAGCCTTCGACCTGCGCCCTTCGACAGGCTCGGGGCGAACGGAGGTGACGATGCAGAAGGATTTCGCCCTCGAACGCTTCGCCCTGCCTACCGGCGTCGAACTCGACGTCGCGATGGCGGGGGCTCCCGGCACTCCCCCGGTCTTCCTGCTCCACGGCTTCCCCGAATCGCACCGGACCTGGCGACACCAGATCCCGATGTTGGCTGCCGGTCATCGTGTGATCGCGCCTGACCAGCGCGGCTATGCCCGCTCGTCCAAGCCCGAAGGCGTGGAGCAATATACGCCCGACAAGCCGGTCGCCGACCTTCTGGCTCTCGCCGACGCGCTCGGCATCGAACGCTTCACGCTGGTCGGCCACGATTGGGGCGGCGCGATCGCCTGGATGGCCGCGCTCCAGCACCCCGGCCGCGTGGCTCGGCTGGCGATCGTCAACGGGCCGCACCCGCAGATCTTCCAGCGCTCGCTGTTCGACAATCCGGAGCAGCGCCACGCCAGCCGCTACATCCGCACCTTTCGCGACACGAGCATCGACCAGGGGCTCGTCGGCGCCGGGCTCGAGCGCTTCTTCGCCTCCACCTTCACCCAGCATCTGGTGAGCGCGGTCGCGGGCGAAGACAAGGCCGCCTATCTCGACGAATGGAGCCAGCCCGGCGCTATGACCGCGATGCTCAACTGGTATCGCGCGAGCAGCATCATCGTCCCTGCCGAAGGCGAGCAGGTCGAGCGGCCGGCGTGGATCGACGGCCCCTTTCCGCTTGTGGCCCAGCCGACGCTGGTGATCTGGGGAATGAAGGACAAGGCGCTGCTCCCGCTCCAGCTCGACGGCCTCGACCGTCTGGTGCCCGATCTCACGCTGGCGAAGATCGAGGACGGCGGCCATTTCCTTCCGTGGGAGAAGCCGGAGGCCGTGAACGCGGCGCTGCGCGACTGGCTAGCGCGGACGACTGTTTGAGTCTGTTTCAGCAAAGCTGAAACGGCGCGGCACCGGCCCGCTCCGCGAGCCGCCGCTCAGCCTGCGCCGCGGGGCTCGACGGCAGCTCGACCCGCTCCGCGAGCCGCGCCAGTCGCTGTAGCAGCCGGCGCTCGAACGGCCGCAAGCGTGCCTCGATCCCCAACCGCCTCAGCATCTCGGGCGGGAGCAGGTCGACCGCGGCGCGTGCGCCCATTCGCTGGAAGGGACGGAGCGGCAACGGAAGGATTGGCGCGGTGCGCAGGATGGCGAGCAGCTCTTCGAGGATCGGCGAAGGCTCCAGCCGCGGCGCCATTTTCTCCATCAGCGCGCGCATCTCCGCCTCGGACGCAGGCGGATTCTCGACGCCGTAAACCGCGGCGCTCGGCCTCGCCTCGCGATAGTAGAGGTCGCGGTCGGCTGGCGATACCGGCGCGGCATAGCGCGAATGGGCTTCGAGGAAAGCCCAGGTCGCAGTCGCCTGCACCCAGAGCAGCAGCTCGGGATCGTCGGCGCGATAGCGCTCGCCTTCGGGCGTTTCGCCCTCGATCGACGCGTGCATCCGGTTGACCCGCGCAGCGAGTGCCTCGAACCGGCTGCGCGCACCGTAGACGGTGATCATCGCCGCGGTGCCGGTGCGGCGCATCCGTCGGCCCGGATCGCGCTTGAAGCTGCTGTGATCCCACACGCCGTGCCGCACGCGCGGTTCGCCCAACTCGAGCAGCACCGCGGCGATCCCGCCGATGTACATCGTTACCGGATTGCGGAAGACGCGCCACGAAACCGAGTCGGGCGGAACCAGGCCCGGCTCGCCCGCGGGCGTCGAGAAATCGGCATCGTCGAAGCCTGCCACCTGACTGGCTAGACGGTCGAGGAAAGGAACGAGCATCTCCTCTCAACGCGCCTCCCACGCCGTCGCTCCCCACGGGCGCCAAGGCACCCGCGGGGAGGGTTCGTGCAAAGATCAGGCGCCCGAGGAGTCGAGCTTCTCGCGCACCGCCTGGAGATACTGCATACGCTCGACTTTGTCCTTTCCGGCGAGCGGCCCGTGGCCCGCTTCGGCGACTTCGAGCACGCACGCCGTCACGATATTGTACCCCCGCTCGTTGGGCTCGGAGCCCGACACGAACTTGGTCCGGACATTCTCGGCATAGGCCCAGTCGAGATAGTCCTGCATGGTCGAGCGCGCGAGCGTCGGGCCTCCTTCGTTCGCGATCATCGCGCCGCCTACCGTTTCCTCCAGCTGGCCGCGATAATAATCTTCGTAGAGCTTCAGATCGCCGATAGGCAGCGTAGAGAGCGCGGCCTTTTGCCAGCGCAGCGCGGTAAGACAATCAACGTTGTGCGCGGCCTTGCGCTTCTGCTTGTCGAGGCGTTCCGCCTCGGTTTTCTTGGCCTTGGCTGCGGCTTCCGCCTTGGCGACGGCCTCCGCGTCTTCGCACCCGCCTAGCCCGAGCGCCAGCGCTGCTCCCGCGCAAAGAAGCGCGGCCGTTCTTCCTCTCCTGTTCATTATATTTACTCCCCTTGTGCTTGGGGGAGTGTGTCACAGCGCCGAGCCAAGTCAACGCACGTCTCGGAGTCCGTCTGGAATGCGGAAGAGCGCATTCCTGATGCGCCGAATGGCGCATTCCCAGGCAGGCTCTCAAACGCTGGAAAATACCAGCCGAACCTTCTATCGGCGCACCATCTCCCCTTTCCTACGAACAGGCTATCTCCCATGGGTTTCCGCTGCGGCATTGTCGGCCTCCCGAACGTCGGCAAGTCCACGCTCTTCAACGCGCTGACCGAGACTGCGGCGGCGCAGGCGGCCAACTATCCCTTCTGCACGATCGAGCCCAATGTCGGGAACGTCGCCGTGCCCGATCCGCGGCTCACCAAGCTCGCCGAGATCGCCGGATCGGCCAAGATCATCGAAACCCAGCTCGGCTTCGTCGACATCGCGGGTCTAGTGCGCGGCGCCAGCAAGGGCGAGGGCCTGGGCAACCAGTTCCTGGGCAACATCCGCGAGGTGGACGCGATCGTCCATGTCCTTCGCTGCTTCGAGAACGACGACATCCAGCATGTCGACAACAAGGTCGATCCGATCGCCGATGCCGAGACGGTGGAGACCGAGCTGATGCTCGCCGATCTCGAGAGCCTCGAGAAGCGCGTTCCCAATTACATCAAGAAGGGCCAGCAGGGCGACAAGGAGGCGAAGATCGCCGCTAGCGTGCTCGGCCAGGCGCTCGATCTGCTCCGCGACGGCAAGCCCGCGCGCCTCACCGAGCCGAAGGACGCCGAGGAAGCCAGAGTCCTCGCCCAGGCGCAGCTGCTCACCGGCAAGCCCGTGCTCTACGTCTGCAACGTCAACGAAGAGGATGCCGCGAACGGCAACGCCTATTCGGCGCGGGTGTTCGAGAAGGCAAAGGCAGAGGGTGCCGAGGCCGTCGTCGTCTCCGCCGCGATCGAAGCTGAGATCGCGACGATGCCGACCGAGGAGCGCGCCGAGTTTCTGGCCGAGCTGGGGCTGGAGGAAACCGGCCTCGCCCGCGTGATCCGCGCAGGCTACAAGCTGCTCCATCTCCTCACCTTCTTCACTGTCGGCCCGAAGGAGGCGCGCGCCTGGACCGTCGAAGTCGGTGCCAAGGCGCCGCAGGCCGCAGGCGCGATCCACACCGATTTCGAGCGCGGCTTCATCCGCGCCGAGACGATCGCCTATGACGATTACGTCCGGTTCAAGGGCGAGGCCGGCGCGCGGGACGCCGGCAAGCTGCGCTCGGAAGGCAAGGAATATGTCGTCCAGGACGGTGACGTGATGCTGTTCCGCTTCAACGTCTGATCGTCAGGCGGCGCGGAACCAGCGCTCCCGATTTTCGCGGCGTATCAGCAGGATCACAGCGCTGGCGAGCACGAGCAGCGCGGCTATGATTGCCGCCGTACCGATCGTCGCGTTCGCGCGCCCGCCCTCGGCATGAACCGCCGCCAGTGCCCAGAGGAAGGGCAGCGCGTACCAGAAGTTGCCGCGGCCCCACGCGAGCACCCCCGCGGCGAACGCTCCTCCGGCAACCAGCATCGCGGCTGCAGCGCCGGGCGCCAGTTCGATGCCGTGGAATTGCAGCGACGCGGCGATGTTGACGATCGTAGCCGCGGTCAGCCAGCCGCTTAGCGCGCTCAGCGGCGCCACTGTCAGCGCCAGCTCGCCCGGCGTGAATCCCCGTGCGCGCGCGAAACTGCGGGTGACCGCCAAGAGGCACCCCAGCGTGAAGACGATGATCGCGACGGATCCGGCGTTGAGCCCGAAGCTCTGGGTGTAGAGCGCCCACAGCGCATTGCCCAGGAACGCTCCCGCGCTCGGCCAGCCGATCCGCGCGAGCAGCGGATTGCCCCGCTGCGCCGGCATCGTCTGATAGACGGCATAGACGAGCGACCCGGCATAGAGCAGCCCCCAGATCGAGAAGGCCCAGCCCGCGGGCGTGATCAGCGTGTGCGCCGCATCGGACCGCTCGCCCACTTCAATGCCCAGGCCGAGGCTGGGGAGGATCGGCACCAGCACCTGGAGCACCGCCAGCGTCATCACGGCGATCCGGCGCGAATTTCCGCCGTCGGGGCGGGCGACCGAAGGATGCAGCGTAGCCATGGCGGGCAAACCCGCCGCAGAGTACCGAAGTTCCGCGTCGGTCCGGCAACTGGGGCGGTTTCGGTCATCGACTTTCCAACCGGCGCTCATTCAATAGAGTTCGAGGCGAGAGTAGCTGCCGGGAAGTTGCCGCATGAGCATCGATCGCTCCGAAGGCTGGGACGGAATCGCAGAGCAATTCATGACGGCTCGCTCCGGCGTTGGCGCCGGCCTCGTGCGCTCCTGGGCACGAGACCATCTGCCGCCGTCGGCCACTGTCGTGGACGTGGGTTGCGGTTCGGGAGTGCCGATCGCGCAAGCGCTCGTCGAAGAGGGGTTCACCGTCTTCGGGATCGACGCGTCGCCCAGATTGATAGCGGCATTCCGCAGCCGGTTCCCGGACGCGCCAAGTGCCTGTGAACCCGCACAGGACAGCGCGTTCTTCCACCGTAGATTCGATGCGGCCGTTTCGGTCGGCCTGCTGTTCCTGCTTTCCGCGGACGATCAGCACAAATTGCTCAGGCGCGTGGCGGACGCTCTCGAGCCCGGAGGTCGTTTTCTGTTCAGTGCGCCACGCGAGCCTTGCGAATGGCCGGACGCGTTGACCGGACGACGATCGATGTCGCTCGGCGAACGAACCTATCGGCGGCTCCTGGAAGCATCGGGCTTGTGCCTGATCGGCTGCAGCGTCGACGAGGGCGAGAACAATTATTTCGATGCCGTCAAACCGCTCGTGCAGACCGGTGCCACAGCCGGCAGCCTCGCCTGAATCCTGATAGCCTTCAATCTACGCTTCGAACGCCGTCAGGATCGGGCAGGGCCCCGCGCCGCCCGATCCGCACTCGCGCGCCAGCCTCCGCAGCGCGTCGCGCGCGGCCGTCAGCTCGGCGATCCTGGCGTCGAGCGCCGCGATGCGTTCGCGTGCCAGCTCACGAGCGCGGGGCCGGTCATCACGCGCATCGAGTTCGATAAGCTCGCCGATCTGCTCGAGCGTGAAGCCCGCCGCCTGCGCCGATCGGATGAAGCGCAGCCGCCGCACGTCGGCCTCACCATAGCGCCGGACTCCACCCATATAGCCGCGCTCGGGCTCGTCCAGCAGCCCGCGGCGCTGATAGTAGCGGATCGTCTCGACGCCCACGCCGCCCGCCTCCGCCAGCTTGCCGATCCTCAATCCTGCCATGCCCTTGACTCCGTACCATGGTACGGACGCTATATGGGTCGGCATGACTGGAAACGCAAAGAAGGCGGTGCTCTACCGCATGGTCACCGCCGAGCACGTCTGCCCCTGGGGGCTGCGCGCGCTCGATCTGCTGCGCCGCAAGGGGTTCGAGGTCGAGGATCATCACCTCACCACTCGCGCCGAGATCGACGCCTTCAAGGCCGAGCACGGCGTTCCTACCACCCCGCAGGCCTTCATCGGCGGCAAGCGGATCGGCGGCTATGACGATATGCGCCGCTATTTCGGGCTCAAGGTGCGCGATCCCAAAGCGCTGACCTACACGCCCGTGATCGCGCTGTTCGGCACCGCGGCGGCGATGGCCCTCGCGGCGAGCCAGGCCGCAGCGGGGACGCCCTTCACGCTCCAGGCGCTCATCTGGTTCATTTCGTTCTCCATGTGTCTGCTTGCGCTGTTCAAGCTGCGCGACGTGGCGAGCTTCTCGACGATGTTCCTCGGCTATGACCTGCTTGCGCAGCGCTGGGTTCCCTATGCGACGATCTATCCCTTCGCCGAGGGGCTCGCGGGCGTGCTGATGGTCGCCGGCGTGGCCACATGGTTCGCGGCACCGCTTGCGCTGTTCATCGGCACGGTGGGTGCGGTCTCGGTGTTGAAGGCCGTCTACATCGATCGGCGCGAGCTAAAATGCGCCTGCGTGGGCGGCGACAGCAACGTGCCGCTGGGGTTCATCTCGCTCACCGAGAATCTGATGATGATCGGCATGGCAGTGTGGATGCTGATCGGCGTGCACGGCTGAACGGCTTGGGCTTGCCAAGCATGGGTTTTCATCCGAAACTGAACCATGCGCTATCTCGAAGACATATCGGTGGGCGACCGTGCCAGCTTCGGCCGCCATGAAGTAACGCGGGAGGAAGTGCTGGAATTCGCCCGCCGCTACGATCCCCAGCCCTTCCACCTCTCCGACGAGGCGGCAGCGCGCACGCACTTCGGCCGGCTGGCGGCGAGCGGCTGGCACACCTGCGCGATGACGATGGCGATGCTGGTCGAGCACATGAAAGAGGATCCGCAGGCGAGCCTCGGCGCCGCAGGCATCGACGAGTTGCGCTGGCTCAAGCCCGTCCATCCCGGGGACGTGCTCCGCTGCGAGACCGAAGTGCTCGAAGTCACGCCGTCGCGCAGCAAGCCCGACATGGGCAGCCTTCGCACCCAGATGACGGTCTTCAACCAGCACGACGAGCCGGTTCTCCGCTTCATCGCCCGCGCGCTGCTGCGCCGCCGGCCCGCAACCGGTTAGTCGCGCCGGTCGCGGCGGTTATCGCGGCGCAGCTCGCGCCGGTCCTGCCGATAGTCGCGGCGGTATTCGCGGCGATCCTGCTGGCGATCGGTGCGGAAGGCAGGACGGCTCACCTCGCCGCGAAGGTACGCGGCGCGGTCGTCGCGCCGCTCGCCCCGGAAATCGCGCCAGTCCCGGCGCCGCTCGCGACGGAAGTCGGCCCAGTTCTCGCGGATCTCGCGCCGGTCGCCCCCGCGCCAGGCGTTGCGCCGCGTTTCCCAATAGCGCCGCTGGCCTTCGTTCCAGCGGTGCGGGCGGCGGGCGCGGTCGTAGACATAATAGCCCGAGCCGGGATAATAATAGTCGCCGTACCAGCCGTAATGCGCCGACGCATAACCATAGTCGTAATAGCCTGGGCTGCCATAGCCGAGCGAGACGCCCGAATAGCCATAGCCGTCTTCTGTGCAGGCGGCGGTGCCAAGGCCCAGGGCGAGCACCAGGCCCAGGGCGCCAACGCGGCGGAACAACATCACGACAACCTCTCGCGCTATCCTGCCCCGGGCGCTCTGGCGGCCTAAGGATCTGAAAACGCTGAGGCTATACCCGATGTTCCGGCACTTCAATGACCGTCGAAGGACACCAGGGCGTTGACCGCGATTCCATCACCGCGCAGCGCATCCGCGCCACCGAGCTCGGGCAGGTCGACGACGAACGCAGCCTGCGTCACCTCCGCTCCGGCCTTGCGCAGCAGCCGCACCGCCGCGCGCGCGGTACCTCCGGTGGCGATCAGATCATCGACGAGCAGCACCCGAGCACCGGACGCACAGGCATCGGCGTGGATCGCGATCCGGTCGGTGCCATATTCGAGCGCATAGTCTTCGGCGATCGTAGCGCCGGGGAGCTTGCCATCCTTGCGGATCAGCAGCACGCCGGTGCCGAGCCGATAGGCGACCGCGGCGGCGAAGAGGAAACCGCGCGCCTCGATCCCCGCGATCAGGTCCACCTGCCCTTCGATTCCCTCCGCCATCCGCTCCACCGTGAGCTTCAGCCCCTCGGCATCGAGCAGCAGCGTGGTGATGTCGCGGAACTGGATCCCCGGCTTGGGGAAATCCGGGATGGTGCGGATGCGCGAACGGATGTCTTCGTTGTCCTGCGCCATGGAAGTCTCCCCAAAAGCAGGAACCCCGCCCAAGCGATGCTTCGGCGGGGTTCCGTCAGATCAGCGATGCGCCGGGCGCACCTCTCAGTGCTTCACGCCCCGCCATACGGTCAGGTATGCGCCATAGGCGAGCCCCGTCGCGATGAGCAGGAAGGCGACCACCGCAAGGCCTGCGCGGTGGCGGCTCTGCATCGTCGGCTCGGCGGTCCAGACGAGGAACGCGGAAACGTCCTTCGCCATCTGGTCCACCGTCGCGCGGGTGCCGTCGGTATAGGTCACCTGGTCGTCGCCGGTCAGCGGCGGCGGCATCGAGATGTTGAGGTTGGCGAAATAGGGGTTGAAGTACATCCCGTCGGGAGTCTTCGCGAACTCCGGGAACTTCTTCAGGTTCTCGGCCGAAGGCTTCTCGTTGTAGCCGGTCAGCAGCGAGTAGACATAGGCAGCGCCGTCGTGCCGCGCCTTGGTCATCAGGCTCAGGTCCGGCGGAGTACCGGTGCCCGGATAATAGACCTTGGGGAACCGGTCCGACGGCAGGTTGTCGCGCTCGCCCCAGGTGCCCGCCTTAGGGTCCTGGACCGGCTGCTTGATCGGCCAGTCCTTGGCGATCTTCTTGATCTCGGCTTCGGAGTAGCCGAGGTCCGCCAGGTTGCGGAACGCCACCAGGTTCAGCGAGTGGCAGCTCGCGCAGACCTTTTCATAGACCAGGAAGCCGCGCTGCAGCTGAGCCAGGTCGAACTTGCCGAGCGGCCCGTTCGACGGAAGATCCAGCTCCTTGGGATGATGGTGCATCGCCTCTTCGGCGGTCTCGGCCGGCGGCTCCTGGATCCAGGTCTTGACCGTGCCGAAGAGCGCGAGGCCGAGCACGAAGATGAACGCGGCACCGATCAGGAACTTGATCGAGCGGATGAACAACGGAAGCATTGATCCAAGTCCCCTTTACGCGCTCAGTGCCGTTTCGCTCATCCGCGAGCCGCCCTTGTCGCCCAGCACTGCCTCGGTGATCGAGTTGGGCAGCGGCTTGGGCGTTTCGAGACGCGAGATGACCGGAACGATGATCAGGAAGTGCGCGAAATAATAAGCGGCCGCGATCTGGCTGGTCACCACGATCCCCGGCGTCGCCGCCGAACCGCCGCACCAGCCGAGCACCAGCACGTCGAGCACGAGCACCCAGAAGGCGATCCGGTAGGCCGGGCGGAAGTTCGCCGAGCGAACCGGCGACTTGTCGAGCCAGGGCAGGAAGAACAGCAGGATGATCGAGCCGAACATCGCCACCACGCCCCACAGCTTCGCCGCGATGATGAAGTCGGCGGTGAAGGCGCGCAGGATCGCGTAGAACGGCCAGAAATACCATTCGGGAACGATGTGCGCCGGCGTCGAGAGCGGGTTCGCGGCGATATAGTTGTCCGGGTGGCCCAGCAGGTCCGGGAAGAAGAAGATCAGCGTCGCGAAGACGATCATGAACACGCCCACGCCGAACCCGTCCTTCGCCGTATAATAGGGGTGGAACGGAACGGTGTCCTGCTCGCCCTTCACTTCCACGCCGGTCGGGTTGCCCGAGCCCGGGATGTGAAGCGCCCAGATGTGCAGGATCACGGCGCCCGCGATCACGAACGGCAGCAGATAGTGGAGCGAGAAGAAACGGTTCAATGCGGCGTCGTCCGGCGCATAGCCGCCGAGCAGCCACACGCGGATCCATTCGCCGACGACTGGGATCGCCGAGAAGAAGCCGGTGATCACCTGCGCGCCCCAGAAGCTCATCTGCCCCCAGGGAAGCACATAGCCCATGAACGCGGTGGCCATCAGCAGCAGGAAGATCACCACGCCGATCAGCCACACCATCTCGCGCGGCGCCTTGTACGATCCGTAGTAAAGGCCGCGGAAGATGTGGATATAGACCACCAGCAGGAACATGCTGGCGCCGTTGGCGTGCGCGAAGCGCAGGAACCAGCCGGCGTTCACGTCGCGCATGATCGTGCCGTTGATCGATTCGAACGCGCCCGCGGCCGACGAGTGGAAGTGCATCGCGAGCACGATGCCGGTGACGATCTGGACGACCAGCGCCACCCCGGCGAGCACGCCGAAGTTCCAGAAATAGTTGAGGTTGCGCGGCACCGGATAACCGGCGCCGACCGCGTTATAGACGAAGCGGGGCAGCGGAAGACGGCTGTCGATCCACTGCATCACCGGGTTCTTGGGTTCGTAATGGCGTGCCCAGGGGAAGCTCATCTGCGTCTATCCTCAACCGACCACGACGACAGTGTCGGACGTGAATTCATAATCGGGAACCACCAGGTTGGTGGGCGCCGGACCCTGGCGGATGCGGCCGGCGGTGTCATAGGCCGAGCCGTGGCACGGGCAGAAATAGCCGCCGAAGGGGCCGCGATTCTCGCCCTCGCCCGCGCCCAGCGGCACGCAGCCGAGGTGGGTGCACACGCCCAGCGTGATCAGCCAGTTCTGCTTGCCCTCCTTGGTGCGCTCGGCGAGCGTCTGCGGGTCGCGCAGCGACGAGACCGGAACCTTGTCCGCCTCGGCGATCTCGGCCGGAGTCAGGTTGCGCACGAACAGCGGCTGCTTGCGGAAGCTTGCCTTGATCGCCTGACCCGGCTCGATCGCCGAGACGTCGAGCTCGGTGGTCGACAGCGCGAGCACGTCGGCCGAAGGGTTCATCGAATTGATCAGCGGCAGCACGGTCACGCCCGCGCCGACGCCCGCGAACGAGACGGCAGCGACCTTCAGATAATCGCGCCGGCGGGGGTTCTCGACCACTTCGCCCGGCGGGACCACCGTCTGGGTCGGGGAAACACCATCTTCAAGCGTTGCCATGCTTCAGCCCTTGCACTTCGATACTTGCCGCACGGACGCGCGGGAAAACGGGACGCGGGCGCATACACGCCCAGAGCCGCCCGAGTGCCCCCGGTGGCTTGCGCGGCCTGATAGACGTGGCGAAGCGGCTTTGCCAACAGGGATTTTGACGGCGTCGCAACCGGGAAGGCGCGGGCACGCCGCGGCTTCGCCTTTAGTCGGCAAAGCGGCTCTGCTAAGCCCCGAGGCACATTTCCCATCGCCCGGAGGCACAGGTGCAGATCGCGGTTCTCACATTCGACGGTTTCAACGAGCTCGACTCGTTCGTCGCGGCCGCCATCCTCAACCGGCTAAAAGCCAAGGGATGGATGGCGCACATCACCTCCCCGAGCGCGCAGGTGACGTCGATGAACGGAGTCACGATCGAGCGCCAGAAGCCGCTCGAGTTCGCCGCTGAGGCCGATGCCGTGCTGATCGGCAGCGGGATCAGGACGCGCGAGTTGGCCGCCGATTCCGAACTCCTGTCGCGCATCGTGCTCGATCCCGAGCGGCAGCTGATCGGCGCGCAATGCTCGGGCACGCTCATGCTCGCCAGGCTAGGGCTGATCGGCTCGCTTCCCGCCTGCACCGATCTCATCACCAAGCCCTGGGTGGTCGAAGCGGGCGTGGAGGTGCTCGACGCGCCCTTCGTCGCGCATGGCAATGTGGCGACTGCGGGCGGATGCCTGGCATCGCAATATCTTGCCGCCTGGATGATCGCGCGCTTGGCGGGCGTCGAGGATGCGCGCCAGGCGATCCATTATGTCGCACCGGTCGGCGAGAAAGACATGTACGTCGATCGCGCGCTGGCGGTGGTGGCGCCGTATCTCACGAGGACGGTGCAGGCGGCAGCCTAGGAGTTCCATGCGCATCGCCCTGTTCCAGCCCGACATCGCCGGCAACGTCGGCACCATCCTTCGTCTCGCCGCCTGCACCGGAGTCGCGGTCGACCTGATCGAGCCGATGGGCTTTCCGTGGAGCGACAGGGCCCTCGCACGCGCGGGAATGGACTATGCCGCGCAGGCCGAAGTGCGGCGCCACGCCGACTGGGAGGCGTTTCTCGAACAGGTTCACGGCCGAATCGTCCTGCTCACCACGCGCGGCGGCATGCGGCTCGATGCCGCCGCGTTCGCGCCTGGCGACACGCTTCTGCTCGGATCCGAAAGCGCCGGCGCGCCCGACTTCGTCCATGCCCGCGCCGATCTTGCCGTCCGTATCCCGCTCGCGCCCGACTTCCGCTCGCTGAACGTCGCGATCGCCGCGGGCATCGCGCTGGGCGAGGCGCTCCGCCAGACCGGCGGCTGGCCCGCCTGAGATCGCTCGGGCTGGACAGTTTGTCCACTCGACAGGCTTCCCCGCCCCCGCCTACTAGGCCGGCCATGCAAGCGCTCGACTCCCAGCAACAAGCCGCCCGCACCTGGTTCGAAACCCTGCGCGACGCGATCTGCGCCGAATTCGAGGCGATCGAAGTCGAGGCGGGCTCTGACGCGCGCTTCGACTATCTGGCCTGGGAACGCACCGATCCTTCCGGCGAGCCCGGCGGCGGCGGCGTGCGCGGCGTGATGAAGGGCAAGGTTTTCGAGAAAGTCGGCGTCAACGTCTCCACCGTCGGCGGCACCTTCGAAGGCGATTTCGCCAAGTCGATCCACGGCGCCGGCGAGGACCCGAGCTTCTTCGCCACCGGCATCAGCCTGGTCGCGCACATGGCGAACCCGCACGTGCCCGCAGTGCACATGAACACCCGCTTCCTGTGCACCACCCGGCGCTGGTTCGGCGGCGGCGCGGACCTCAACCCGCCCATCCCCTATGGCGAGGACACCGCCGAGTTCCATAGCGCCCTGGAGCTGGCGTGCGACCGGCACGACACCAGCTACTATCCCCGCTTCAAGCAATGGGCGGACGATTATTTCTACATCCCCCACCGCAAGGTCCACCGCGGCGTCGGCGGAATCTTCTACGATCACCTCGAGGGCGACTGGGATGCCGGCTTCGCCTTCACCCAGGACATCGGCCGCACGTTCCTCGACGCCTTCCCGCGGATCGTGCGCCGCCGGATGGGGATGGCGTTCAGCGAAGCCGACAAGGCGCGCCAACTCGAATGGCGCGGCCGCTACGCCGAGTTCAACCTGATCTACGATCGTGGCACGCTGTTCGGGCTCAAGACCGGCGGCAACATCGATGCGATCCTGATGAGCCTGCCGCCCGTCGCGACATGGGCCTGATCCCCGTCGCCAACGATCAGCTCGCGACGGTGGTCACGTCGCTCGAGATGCACGCCCGGCCGCCGCTGCGGCCCGTGCCCCCCTCGCCGCTCCGCCTCGCGCATTGGCAGGCACCCGCTAGCGAGAAATACCGCGCGCTCTTCCGCCGCGTCGGCGGACCGTGGCTGTGGTTCTCGCGGCTGGTGATGGAGGAGGTCGCGCTGCGCCGGATCCTCGATGACCCTGCGGTAGAGGTATATGCCGTCACCGACCGCGCCGGGATCGAGCTCGGCATGCTCGAACTGGATTTTCGCGCGGAGGCGACCTGCGAGCTTTCCTATTTCGGGCTGGTTCCCGAGCTCACCGGCAAGGGCAACGGCAGCTGGCTGATGGCGCAGGCGCTGGGGTTCGCGTGGCGCAAGGGGATCACGCGCGTTTGGGTCCACACCTGCACGCTCGATCACCCCGCCGCGCTGGGTTTCTACCGCCGCCACGGCTTCGTGCCCTACAAGCGCACGATCGAGACTTTCGCCGATCCGCGCGCCGCCGGGATATTGCCGCCCGACGCGGCGCCTCACATCCCGTTGCTGGTCTCGGTCGACCGGTAGAGCGCGACGCGCAGCACCGCGAGCCAGGCCCAGGCGAACGCGCCGATCCCCGCCGCGATCAGATGGGCGGCGATCGTCGCCCCCTGCAATGCGCCGATCGCCATGCCCAGGCCCGCCAGCAGCCCGGCCGCCAGCATCGAAGCGAACAGCGCCGGCACCAGCACCGCCGCCACCAGCGCCAGGATCAGCAGCCAGGTGAGGCCGGCGCTGCGGCGCCACCCTTCGACGAAGGCCGCGAACGGCCCGCGCTCGGGTGCGGCGGCGAACGCAGGCGCGCCGAGCCAGGTCCGCGCGAAGAAGAACAGCCCGGGCAGCACGAACAGCGACAGGCCGATGCTGAACAACATGCCCGCGACGATCGTGATCGCCAGGAACGGCAGGAATCGGCGCAGCGTGATGCGCAGCACCTCGCCCAGCGTCCGTCCGCCGCCCTGGAGGAAGAGGTTGAGCACCACGAAGGTGCCGAAATCGAGCGCGACGCTGGCGAGCAGCACGGGCAGGAAATAGCTGGTCTGGAACGCGAGCAGCGCCTCGCGGAACTGCTCGGGCGCCAGATCCTTGCCGAAGCCGCTGTCGGCGAGCAGCAGCACCACACCCAGCATCGGCACGAAGAAGAACAGCCCGGATACCCGCGCCAGCAGCTCGCGCTCGCTGCGCCAGAGGGATGCCGCGTCGGCGACGACGCGGGCGAGGCCTGGAGTCATGCCGCTGCAGACGCGTCGCGCAGGCTCGTCTCTGCGGCGAGCGCGAGATAGAGCTTCGCAGTGAAGGCCGCGCCGAGCACCGAGAAGCCGGCCTGCACCGCCGCGGCGACGATCGACGTGAGCACGTCCGCGAGCGTGATTCCCTCACCCTCGCCGCCTGCCATCAACGCGAAGATGCTTCCGAACACCGCGGTCGCGGCGAGATAGGCTACCCAGGCGACAATGACGTAGAGGATCAATACGCCGATGATGCGCAGCGCATGGCGGCGCGTCAGCTGCCACGAGCGCCCCAGCGCGCCGAGCACGCGTCCCTCGCGCACGATCAAGGCCGTCGCCACGATCAGCCGGGCCCCGAGCCAGAGCAGCAGCAGCACGAGCACCAGCGCATAGAGCGCGATCGCCCCCCCGGTCGCGGGGTCGAGCTGAAAATTGCTCATGTCCTCGGGTGCCATGAAGTCGACGCCGGCGCGCGCCAGCATCACGCCGATCGGCGCGGCGAGCGCTCCGATCGCCACGAACATCACGACTGCCACGGCCAGCATCGCCGGCAGTCGCCGCAGCGCGACCCCTGCGGCGGCGGACGCCTTGCCGGTGTCGAGCGCCATCGCTGTGATCGCCAGCGAGCCCCAGAGCGAGAGAATCGCGAAGACCAGTTGCATCGCGCCGAGCCCCAGCTTGAGCCCGTCCCCCCCGGTCGCGCGCGCCGGTTCGAAGCTGCCCGCGATCGATGTCGGAATGAAGAAGGCGACGAGCGCGATCGGCAGGATGGAGGCGATGTTCTCGCTCAGGAACTCCGCGGTGCGATCCCAGACGTTTCCCATCGCGACCATGAAACCCTCCCTTTGTGTCCGCGTGATTAGCGGCCGCGCGGTGCATTGCCAATGCCCTCACCCGCTTGCGCAAAACCGCGCACGGGCGCAATCGGCACGCATGACGTCCCTGCCCGCAAACCTTCCCCCCGGCATCGAGTGGCGTGTCGAGCCCGGCCGGGTCGATTATCCGCAAGCGCTCGCCGCGATGGAGGCACGCGCCGCGGCGGTCACCCGCGGCGAGACCGACGAGCTGATCTGGCTGCTCGAGCACCCGCCCGTCTACACCGCCGGCACCAGCGCGACCGACACCGCCGAGCTCCTCGATCCCCGCTTCCCGGTCCATCGCACCGGGCGGGGCGGCCGCTACACCTATCACGGCCCCGGCCAGCGCATCGGCTATCTCGTGCTGGACCTGCGCGAGCGCCGCCGCGACGTGCGGGGCTATGTCCACGCAGTCGAAGGCTGGGTGATCGCGGCGCTGGGCGAATGCGGCATCGAGGCGTTCCGCGCGCCCGGCCGGATCGGCATCTGGACGCTCGATCGCGGGCAGGAAGCCAAGATCGGCGCGATCGGGGTGCGCATCCGCCAATGGGTCACACTCCACGGCTTTGCAGTGAACCTCGATCCCGATCTGGCGCATTTCGGCGGAATCGTGCCGTGCGGCATCGCCGAATTCCCGGTCACCAGCGCTGCCGCGCTGGGGAAACCGGTCACCCCTGAGGCGTTCGATTCCGCGCTCGCCGCCACATTTTGGCCGTTTTTGGACGCTCTCTCGTCGGTGCCGATTCAAAACGACCCTTGAGGGCCCGACTCAAACCGACTAATGTCCACTCCGGTTTGGGTATTAAACGGCTTGTTCGTCGTCCAAATCCACTATCTAGGGAGCTATTACATGCGTGCAGTCATTTCGAAGATCGTTGCGGGTTCGATGATCGCCGGCGCGGCCCTCCTGGCCTCGGCGTGCACCAGCAACGAGTCGTCGACCAACGTCACCAACACCACCGAGATCGTCCCGACCGAGAACGTCGGCGCGACCGACACGATGGTCACCAACATCGACACCGCTGCGCCGCTCGACAACACCACCGTCGAGACCAACACCACGGTCGTCGAGAACACCACCACGACCACGAACGCGATGTAATCATCGCGCGAAAGCGTGTTTCGAAAGGGCCGCTCGGGAAACCGGGCGGCCCTTTTTCGTTGGTTCTGCACTGAAATCGCCGCCCAGCCGTCCCGCCGGACAAAAAGGGCTTGGGCGTGGAGTCGAAAACCCTTAACCACAGCGGCATAGGGGTTTGAGAGGGCAGGATGCTTGTTTCGCGTTTCACCATCGTGCTGGCCGCTGCTGCCGGCATGTTCGCCGCGGCTCCGGCTTCGGCGCAGTTCTTCCTCAAGTCGGCCAATCTCGCCGGCACGCCAGTAACGGGGGCGGAGCCCGGCATGACCGGCCCGGCGCTGCCTGGCGCGACTGCGGCCGAGCTGCGCGCCGCGCTGGTATGGAATCTGCGCGCCGCGCTCAATGTCGCTGCGCTCCAGTGCCAGTTCGAGCCGACGCTGCTGACGCTTCCGAATTACAATGCGATCCTCAAAGATCATGCAGTCGAACTGCGTGAATCCTATGGAACGCTCGAGAAATATTTCGTTCGAAACAACAAGAACGCAAAGGCCGGCCAGACCGAGCTCGATAAGTACGGCACCCGCGTCTATTCGAGCTTTTCGACCGTCTCGGCACAGCTCACTTTCTGCCAGACCGCTGCCTCAATCAGCCACGAGGCGCTGTTCACGCGCCGCGGCAAGTTCGGCGACCTCGCCCAGGCACGGATGCGCGAGCTGCGCGCCAGCCTGGCGCCCTGGGGCGAGCAGTATCGCAGCACGTCCGGCTATACGCTTCCGCCCTTCGGCCCGCTCCCTGCGTTCGGCGACAAGCGCTGCTGGAAGAAGGACCGCTACCAGGCCCGGCGCTGCGGCGCGATCGGCTGATAAGTTTCCCGATCCTCCCTCGCCAGGGGGAGGTGGTGCGAAGCGCGACGGCGGCGAAGGAAGCACCTCCGCTCAAGTTCTGAAATCGGCCTCCGCCCCTTCCCGTTTGCCCTGAGCTTGTCGAAGGGCGCGGGCCGCTGGCGATCGGCGCATGGAAAATGCCCCTTCGACAAGCTCAGGGCAAACGGAATTTCCGATTCAGGCGACCTCGATGCGGCCTACCGCAGCCCCAGCAGCTTGTGCGTCTGGAGCGTGAGCCGCCACTTGGGCCGCTCCATCGCCAGCGCGATCGCGGCGCGGGTGTTGGCCTCCCCCTCCGCGCTGTCCATCGGCTGGACCAGGAAGTGCCGGAAGCCCCAGCCTTCGATAGCATCCAGGTCGGTGCCCGCCTGCGGCCATACCAGCTTCAGTTCGTCGCCCGAGCGCTGCACCACTTCGCTCCCCGCCTTGGGGCTGATGCACACCCAGTCGATCCCCGGATGCGCGGGCAGCGTGCCGTTGCTTTCGATCGCGATGCGGAAGCCGCGCGCGTGAAGCGCCTCGACCAGCGCATCGTCGACCTGGAGCATAGGCTCGCCGCCGGTGAGCACCGCGAAGCGCGCGTCGCTCCCCTCGCCCCAATGGCCCACGACGGCGTCGGCCAGCGCATCGGCATCGGCGAACCTGCCCCCGCCCAACCCGTCAGTCCCCACGAAGTCGGTATCGCAGAAGCGGCAGACGGCGCTCGCGCGATCAGCTTCCCGCCCCGACCAGAGGTTGCACCCCGCGAAGCGCACGAACACTGCCCGTGCGCCGGCGTTCACCCCCTCGCCCTGAAGCGTGAGGAACATCTCCTTGACCGCATAGCTCATGGTCCGGACCTCAGGGCTCCACGGCGTAGCGCGTGGGATCGGCGATGCCGGCTTCCTCGAAGCCCTTGGCGCGCAGCCGGCAGCTGTCGCACAGGCCGCAATGCACCCCGCCCGGCGCCGGATCATAGCACGACCAGCTCATCCCCGCATCGAGCCCCAGCCGCGCCGCCTCGCGCACCACATCGGCCTTGGTCATGTGCTGGAGCGGCGCGCGGATGCGGAAGGGCTCACCTTCCACGCCCGCTTTGGTGGCGAGCTCGGCGAGCTTCTCGAAGCCTTCGATGAACTCCGGCCGGCAATCCGGGTAGCCCGAATAATCAAGCGCGTTGACGCCGATGTAGATGTCGCGCGCGCCCGCCGCCTCGGCCCAGCCGAGCGCGAGGCTCAGAAAGATCGTATTGCGCGCGGGAACATAGGTGACCGGTATGTCGCCCTCGACCACACCATCCTTGGGCACGTCGATGTCGGCCGTGAGCGCCGATCCGCCGAAGGCGCGCAGGTCGAGCGGGAGCACGACGTGGCGTTCCGCCCCCAGTGCGGCGGCGATGCGGCGCGCGGCCGCCAGTTCGACCTGATGGCGCTGGTTATAGTCGATCGAGAGCGCGAGCAGCCGATGGCCATCCTCGCGCGCCCGCGCGGCGGAAACCATCGAATCGAGCCCTCCGGAAACCAGGGCGACTGCTACGCTGTTCGTCATCGCCGGCCCGCTAGCGCGTTTCGCGGCATGAATCAAAACGGACCCTTCCGGGAGGGGCGACCCGTCAGCCGCAGGTTCCCGTGCGGCGTGCCTCGAACTGCTGCGAGAAAGGCGCGCCATCGGCGACCCCGGAGGTTTCGATATTCACCAGCCGCGGCGTTTCGACCGACAATTTGGTGCGCCCGTGACCGTGGTTGGGGCACGTGTAGCGGATCGTCGCCGAGGTCGGCGTGTTCTCCATCACGAAATGCTCGCACTGCGCGGTGCCGTGCATCGGCTGGAGCAGCATCCAGCGCGCGCCGACGCATATCTTGCGCATGCGCCCGTCCGAGCTCTTGAGCTGCCACTGGCCGAGTTCCACACCGCCCAGCGCCGTGAGCGCGGGATGCCGCTGTGCGGATGCGCCCCCGCTGAGGAACAGGAGCAAAGCAACGGCCGCAGCCGAACGCACGCTACGCCTGAACACCATAACAACTCCCCACCGCCGCGCGCACGGCGGCCCCAATCCACGTCCGCGCGCGCGACAGCGATATGGTTCAGCTCTTCCCGGATTACAACGGCGGTGAAACGAGGTCGCTTGGCGTCACCGGGAATTTCTTGGAGCAGAAAGCGCAGTCCACGGTGATGATCCCGTCTTCGTCGGCCATTTGGGCGCGTTCCGACTCGGGGAACTTGGCGAGTACCTGCAGGATGTACGCAGCGTCGCAGCGGCAGCCGCGCGACAGCGCCTCGCCGCCCAGGATACGCACCTCCGGCTCCTCGTTGAACAGCCGCCACACGAGGTTCTCCAACGGAAGCGCCGGATCGCCGAGCTCGTCCGCCGCCATCGTCGATCCCAGCGCCTCGACATGCTGCCACTCGGGATGGTCCTGGCGCACGTGCAGCCGCTCGCGCCCTGCCTCGCCCTCCGGCAGGTGCTGGAGGAAGAGCCCGCCTGCGGTGAGCTTGCCGGTCGCCTTGTCGCGCAGCGTGCCCAGCCGGACGAGGCTGGGAATCTGTTCGGACTGGAGGAAATACTGCTCGGCCGCAGCGCCGATCGAGCGCGCGTCCAGCGGCACGATGCCCTGGTAGCGCTCCTTGGTCAGCGCCTGGTCGAAGGTGATCGCCAGATAGCCCTTGGCGCACAGCGCATTGAGCGTCGGGTTCTTGCCCAGCTGCGACAGCCGTTCGGCATCGAACTGGACATAGCCACGCAGCTCGCCGTTCTTGTAGTCGCACACCAGCAGACTGACGATGCCACCCTTGCTCTGCGCCTGGAGCGTCATCTGGCCTTCATTGCCCTTGAGCGTCGAGCCGAGCAGCGCGGTGAGCGTCAGTGCCTCCGCCAGCAGCTTCTCGATCACCGGCGGATAGGCATGCGCCGACAGGATCTCGTCGAGCACCGGTCCCAGCCGCGCGACGCGGCCGCGCGTGTGGCGCCCGGGAATGGTGAAGCCGAGCACGCGATCGAGATCGGCAGTGGGGGCGGTGTTGATCATGTCTTCCTCCACCCGTTCGCCCTGAGCCTGTCGAAGGGCGCCCACCACCAGCACGGCGCTCGTGGCGAGGCGGCCTTCGACAGGCTCGGGCGAACGGGGATTTTTCGGGTTCTGGCGCTAGATAAGACGCCCCCGCCCTGGCTTCAACTCAGCCGATCTGGCCGAAGCACCAGCGCAGGACCGACTTCTGCGCGTGCAGCCGGTTCTCGGCCTCGGGCCAGATGAGCGACTGCGGCCCGTCGATCACCGCGTCGGTCACTTCCTCGCCGCGGTGCGCGGGCAGGCAGTGGAGGAACTTTGCGTCGGGCTTGGCCGCGGCCATCAGCGCCTCGGTCACCTGATAGGGCATCATCGCCGCGAGCTTGGTCTCGGCATGCGCCTGGCCCATCGAGATCCAGGTGTCGGTGACGATCACATCTGCGTCCTTCACCGCCTCGCGCGGATCGCCGACGCAGCGCGCGCGCCCCTTGCCGCGCGCCAGGTCCGCCTCGCTCGGCTGGAAGCCCTGCGGGCACGCGGCGACCACGTCGAAGTGCATCAGCCCCGCCGCTTCCATGATCGATGCGAGCACGTTGTTGCCGTCCCCCAGCCACGCGACCTTCAGGCCCGGCAGCGCCTTGCCATGCTCGATCAGCGTCAGCAGGTCGGCCATGATCTGGCACGGGTGCGACGCATCGGTGAGTCCGTTGATCACCGGCACGCTCGCGTACTTCGCCATGTCGACGATCTTCTGGTGATCGTCGGTGCGGATCATGATCGCGTCGCAATAGCCCGAGAGCACGCGCGCGGTGTCGGCGATCGTCTCGCCGCGCCCTAGCTGGGTCGATCCCGCATCGAGCACGATAGAGGTGCCGCCGAGCTGGCGGATCGCCATGTCGAACGACACGCGCGTCCGCGTCGAGTTCTTCTCGAACACCATCGCGAGCACATGGCCGGCGAGCGGCGCATCGGCATCCGCCCTGCCCCTGGGCCAGCCTGCGCGCGCCGCCTTGCGGGTCAGCGCATCGTTCAGCATCGCCGCCATCGCGTCGCCGCCGGCGTCGGAGAGGTCGAGGAAGTGGCGCAACTCAGTCATCGCTCGGAATCCCGAAGCTCCGCGCGCCCTCGCTGAGCTTCTCGACGCACTCGGCGATGTGGCTCTCGTCGATCACCAGCGGCGGCAGCACGCGGAAGACGTTCTCGCCCGCCGCCACCGTGAGCAGCCCGTGGTTGTCGCGCAGGTGCGCCACGAAGTCGCGGCTCACCGCCGGCTCCTTCATCTTGATGCCGAGCATCAGCCCCTTGCCGCGGATCTCCTCGAACAGGTGATCGTGGGTGGGAATCATCTGCTCGAACGCCTGGCGCAGCCGCTCGCCCATCCGCGTGACATGCTCGAGGAACCCGTCCTCCAGCATCACGTCGAGCACCGCCTGCCCCGCCGCCATCGCCAGCGGGTTGCCGCCATAGGTCGATCCGTGGGTGCCGATCACCATGCCGTTGGCCGCTTCCTCGGTCGCGAGGCAGGCGCCGAGCGGGAAGCCGCCGCCGATGCCCTTCGCCACGGTCATGATGTCCGGCGTGATGCCGTAATGCTCATAGGCCCACATCTTGCCCGTGCGCCCATAGCCG